>JAESGN010000387.1_pt1 | contig 46882 bp, 40 predicted proteins | sample 9269731 | NCBI WGS metagenome assembly JAESGN01 (sample SAMN15720683, study PRJNA650826) | algae metagenome | isolation source: Mojavia pulchra JT2-VF2 and co-occurring heterotrophs from desert soil | place: USA: Cadiz Valley, Joshua Tree National Park, CA | collected 1998-06-08
ATTCTGTCACCTCAAGAACTGGCGACGCATCGCTACCAGATACGACCGGCATGCCACAAACTACCTCGCTGCCATCGCTCTCGTAGCCCTTATCACCGCGTGGCTTAAATGAGTCCTCAACCTAGGGCGCGTAGCGGAACTGTGGCCTCGTACTTCGGACGCCACCTTGAGCGATTGTGAAAGAGAATGGGACGCGCGGCGTCGCCACGCGTCCCACCCGTTCAACCGGCCGTTTCGAGCGCGAGCCTTGCGGGCATCGGCGCATATCGCTCGAACGCCATGGTAAAGCTTGCCCGTCCCTGCGACAGGGAGCGGAGCGCGCCCACATAGTTGAACATCTCGCCGAGCGGGACCTCGGCGATCACCTCGTGCACCAACCCGGCCAGATCGGTGGACCGAAGCTGGCCGCGCCGGCTCTGCAGGTCGCCGATGACGCCGCCCAGATAGTCTCCGGGCGTCGCAACCACGACGCGCATTACCGGCTCGAGCAGTACCGGATTGGTCTTAGCGAAGCCGATCCGGAACGCCTCCCGCGCAGCGACCTCGAAGGCGAGCGCCGACGAGTCCTTCTCGTGGAAGGCGCCATCGAGCAGGATCGCCCTGATTCCGAGCACCGGATGTCCGCCCGGACCGCCATCCGCCAGCGCGGTTTCGATCGCCTTGGCGATGGCCGGGACATATTCCCTGGGAACAGCTCCCCCCACGCTCCGGTTCTCGAACACGAGCCCGCTCTCGCCCTCTCCCAACGGCTCGAACGCGATGCGGACCCGCGCCATCTGGCCCTGGCCGCCATTCTGCTTGCGCAGCAGATGGTCCACCTCGGCCCGACACGTCGCCGCCGTACGATAGGCGACCTGCGGTTCGCCGATCGTGGCATCGACGTTGAAGTCCGCCTTCAGCGTCTCAACCACGATCTTCAGATGTAGCTCGCCCATCCCGCGCACCAGCAGCTGCCCGGTCTCGCCGTCGATCGAGACGCGCAGCGACGGATCACCGCGCGCCATCATCGCCAGTGCCGGGCCGAGCCGGGTGCGGTCCTCGGCCGTACGCGGTTCGATCACGGCTTCGATCACCGGATCGGGGATCACAAAGCCGCTGAGCACGACCGGTTGGCCCGGATCGCTCAGCGTATCGCCCGCGCGCACCGATTTGAGCCCGACTGCTGCAACGACGTCTCCGGCCGTCGCCTCGGCGATCTCCTCCTGCGCATCGGCGTGCATCCGGATCAGCCGACCGATCCGCTCGGACTTGCCGGTCACTGTGTTGAGGACAGACATGCCGGGCACCAGTCGCCCCGAATAGACACGCAGGAATGCCAGCGTGCCGAACCGGCCCGCCTGCACTTTCGAGATCAACGCGGCCAGCGGCGCATCCGGGCTCGGCACCCGCAACACGGCCGCGCCCGAAGGCTCCATGCCCTCGACCGGCGGCCGATCCTCCGGTGCCGGTGCAAAGTCGACGATGGCCTCGAGTAACGGCTGCACGCCGATGTTGCGATAGGCCGAGCCGTACAGCAAAGGCGAGCATCGGCCCGCCAGGCATGCACGTCGAATGCCCACCCGTATCGCCTCCGCCGGCAGTGCCGCCGGATCATCGAGCCACGCGGCCAGCACTGCATCGTCGCACTCGGCCAGCGTTTCGAGCATGGCCTCGCGTGCCCGTGCCGCCGCCCCGTGAAGCTCCGGCGGAATGGCGGTCCGCTCTGGATCGGGATTGCCCCCGTCCCAGGTCAGCGCCTCCATCGCCACCAGATCGACGATGCCGCAGAAGGCGCCGCCGGAGACGATCGGTAGTTGCACCGGCAACGGGTTGGCCCCGAGCCGTTCGGCGATCATCGCCACTGCGCGTTCGGCATCGGTGCCCGGCTGGTCCATCTTGTTGATGAAGCATAGTCGCGGCACGCCGAACCGGCTGGCCTGGCGCCACACGGTTTCCGACTGAGCCTCGACCCCCGTGACGGCCGAAAACACAGCGACCGCACCGTCGAGCACGCGTAGCGAGCGTTCGACTTCGATCGTGAAGTCGACATGTCCCGGCGTGTCGATGATCGTGATCGAAGCGTCCCGCCATTCGCACGAAGTCGCCGCCGCCGAGATGGTGATCCCGTGCAGCTTCTCCAGCGCATGGCTGTCGGTTGTCGCGGTTCCGCTATGCACGTCGCCCGCCTTGTGGATACGGCCGGTGTTCAGCAGGATGCGTTCGGTCAGCGTGGTCTTGCCGGCATCGACATGCGCCATGATGCCGATATTGCGTAGTTTTCTGGTCATCGTTCTTCTCGCGATATGCGTGGGCGTGACCATGGGCCGCCAGAAGCAGGCGCACGCGATCGGCCCGCATTCGCAAGTCGAATGCAGGAAGAACGCAGCCGCGCGCAGGATCAGCGCCGGCTTTGCGCCGTTTTAACAAGCTCATGGTTTCGAAATCACCGGCAGCGCACCGCCGGAATTTTAGAGGGAGGCGCGCCCACGCGCCTCTACGGCAACGTCAGCGGCACTCCCGGTGCTGGCTATCGTCCGTCATCATCCACCTCTTGTTTGCCCGCGCCTTGCAGGCGGGCGCTCCGTTATTTGGAGACACCTTCCTTGTCAATGTCCGTCCGGCCAAACTCCCGGCCCCCGAAGGACGAGCCTTCGAGGACCGGGAGCCGGCGCCTCACGCTTTCACCCGGCGACTTCCGTCACCACGCCCGCCCCGACGGTCTTACCGCCCTCGCGGATGGCGAAGCGCACGCCCGGTTCGATGCCCACCGGCCGGGCCAGCTCGAAGCCGACTTCGACCTGCGCGCCCGGTTCAACCAGCGAACCGTCCGCGGTGTGGATCACACCGGTCACGTTGGTCACGCCGAAGAAGAATTGCGGGCGATACCCGCTGGCGAACGGCGTATGCCGCCCGCCTTCCTCCGCGGTGAGCACGAAGACTTGTGCCTTGCCGCTCGTGCGCGCCTTGATGGCGCCCTTCGCGCTCAGCACCTGCCCGCGCTCGACCTCGTCGCGCTTGAGACCGCGCAGAAGGAGCCCGACATTCATGCCGGCAAGCGCCTCCGGAATGTCCTTCCGGAAGGCCTGCGTGCCGGTCACGACCATCGCGGCGCCTTCATTGTCGACACCGACGATCTCCACCGTATCGCCGACGCGCACGATGCCACGCTCGACCCGGCCGGAAACGACCGTGCCGCGGCCCGGAATCGTGTGAACGCCTTCGATCGGCATCAGGAACGGGCTCTCGAAATCCCGGACCGGATCCGGAATATGTGCGTCGAGCGCCGCCACCAGATCGACAATGCCCTGGACGGCCGGATCGGCGAGATCGCCGCGCACCATCGCTTCCAGAGCGCCGAGCGCGCTGCCGAAGACGAACGGCGTATCGGCATAGTCCTGACGGGCGAGCAGATCGCCCGTCTCCAGCTCGATCAGCGCCATCATGTCCGCGCGGTCGCTTTCCGGAATCGCGTCCATCTTGTTCACGAACACGACCATGTGGCGGACATTCACCTGACGCGCGAGCAGGATATGCTCGATCGTCTGCTTCGCGGCGCCCTGAGTGGCGTCGACCAGCAGGATCGCGCCGTCCATCTGCGACGCGCCGGTGATCATGTTCTTCACATAATCGGCGTGACCCGGGCAATCGATGTGCGCGTAGTGCCGGGTGTCCGACTCATACTCGACATGACTGGTGTTGATGGTGATCCCGCGGGCTTTCTCCTCGGGCGCCTTGTCGATCTGATCGAACGCGAGAGCCTGGCCGCCGAGCCGGGCCGCCTGGACCTGGGTGATCGCGGCGGTCAGCGTCGTCTTGCCGTGGTCAACGTGACCGATCGTTCCGACATTCACATGCTTCTTCATTGTCTCCACTCACTTTAGGGCGCCGCCTGAACCGGGATGGCCAGTCCCGATCCAGGCGGCCATTGGCATTGGCGCGCCAATTCGGTGATGGGCCGCGAGGAGCAGCCCGAAAGCAAAAGAGCCCGCCGGTGGGGGCCGGCGGGCTCTCGTGGTTTTCGAGTGTCCGGGGTCCCCTTGGCGGCCCCGGCGGATGTGCCTGGGGCGTCAGCTCGCAAATCGCCATGCGTCATCGCCGCGCGGCGAGGTGCGCAGGTCGATGGCGGCGATATTCAGCATCGTGCGGGTCATTGCCCTGTTCCTTGTCCGTCGGCGCAGATGCGCCAAATAAAAAACCCTGGAGGCTCGGGCCTTCCAGGGTCATCGGACACATGGGAGGCCGTTCGCCTCCTCGAAATCGAGAGGCGGATCAGAAGTCGATATAGTACAGCGATACGCCGGCATTTGCCGTCGCGTTCAGCGCTGCCTTGTTCCGCCCCATGATCATCATGCTCTTCCGTTTGAAACGCGGCGGGCACCTAGCAGTGGCGGTTCTCGATTGCAAGCGTCCGCCGCTGCTCGAGCGGTAGCTTTTGGGGTCGCCAGCACTCGAGTTGAATGACCGCGATTAGGGCGCGTAGCAGCCAGGTCGAAAGCGGCCCAATCCGATTGTGGACGGGCCGCTCCGCTTCAGATTTCGGTTCGCTCGGCAAGGATAAGGGCATCGCCGGCGAGGATTCCTTCGATTTGCGCGCGCGTCCTCGGAATGAATTCAAGATTGGGCAAGAGCTCGGCCCGATGCGCCCAGAGATCGGCGCCATTATGGATCGGCGGCCGCAGATCGTCGCGCAGACCGGCTTCGTGCGCTGCGACGTCGTCGGCGGCACTCGCATTGCGTGCGACAACCTAGGATTCGGCAATGTCGCCATTGGCATCGAGTTCGAGCAGATCGAGCGCCAGTTCGCGAGACTGCCAGAGCGCGTCGGAGGCAAGGCTGACGCCGAGACCTTTGAGCAGATGGGCAAGGCCAAGCGCCTTGGCTGGACTACCGACCGAGATTGGAGCCGCGGCCGGCATCCTGTATTCGAGGCCCCCAGGGTCCAGGCCATCGGCCTCCGCCAGCACCCGACTGAGCGGCGCGCGCTTGTTGAGCGTCTTCGCTATCGTGACGGCGAAAGGAACCGATGCCGTCTCCCTGGACGAGATCAGCGCCGTCGTCGCCTACAAACTCGATGAGATCACGACCGATCTGGTCTGCTGCGACATCGTGACGGGCGTAGGCGATGGCGAGCAGATACGCACCATCCACGAAGAGTTGCCCGGCTTCGACTTGGCAATGGCGCGTCTCGAAGCCCTGCCGGCCTTCAACCAGATGTGGCGCGATGACGTGATCCTTCCGTCCTTCGCCACCAACCGCAAGACCGTCTACAGTCGCACCGTCGCCTAAGCCATTCTCAAACGGACTCTAAGCCGTCTCGATGTGCGAATTCATCCATTGCAGCTCGAACTTCTGCGCCCATTCGCGCAGCACCGCATAGTAGTGCGCGCGCTCCGTCGTCACGTCGGCCAGGCTGCTTTCCAGCTCGCCTTGGGTGTCAGCGTTCACGAAGGCAATGATCCGCACCTTGTCTCCGTCGTCGATTTGCAGGACGTGACTTCCGTCATCGAAGGCGGCATCCCCGTCCGGCGCCCAGATCAGCGCATTGGCATAGAGTAGCGCATCGATTTCCTGCTTCCACTCGGGGGGGAGCACCGGCTCGGAAAACCCCCGGTCGTAAATGTGATTCACGACGTGGATGGCAAGATCCCTCGCATCGATGCGTGAGGCGAAGGTGAGCACATGCTCGCCTTCGCGGCGCAACCGCGACAGCACTTCGCTATAGGAGCTACCCATGGCGCAAGCCCGGGGGTCTTCGACGCCATATCGTTTTCCGCCGGCATGGATCAGAAAATAGCCGATGCCCATCTGGCTGCGCGACGCGATAAATTCGTCGACATAGGATTCTATCGCCAACGCGGTGCGGTCACCCGTAAGAATTCTAGTCGTCATAGGTTGGCAAAATGCTTGATAACTTCATTGGGAACATTCCTCATCTGGATGGGGTTCGCGCCTCCCGTCGAGCCATTCCAATGGGTCTGCCCGTTGCTCGGCCGCGAGAACCGATGGTACACGCCATCGGCATCCTTGGTCCACCGCACGCCGCTTTTGTCCTCGTAGGACCGGGCATACAGTTCCCGCACATTCTTGGGCTCGGGGCTGGAGGAATTGGGATGATGCTTCGGGTTGGTGGTGCGCTCCGGCCTGCCGTCGTCATCATCGGGCGGCGGCGCAGCGGCCGCAGTGGCGCTGTGCTTAGGCGTGACCTTCTTTTCGTGAGTGAAGGACGGCGGCTTCATCTGCGACGCAAGCCATAGGCCGCCGACCAGATTGATCGTGGCGGCCAGGGCCAATTCCCCGCAAACCACGATCTCCACCGGTTCGCCCACGACCGCGCCGACGCACTCGCCCGATGGATCGCGGCCATTCAGCGGATCGTTTCCGACATAGGCATACAGGTTTATCTGGTCGCCATAGCCAATGGGATCCGTCTGCATGAACCGGCCAAGGGTCGGCGAATACATGCGCGCCTTGTAGTAATAGAGGCCCAGCTCGGGCAGCCAGGCCTGGCCGGTATATTGGAACCGGCCGAGATTGGCCGCGCCGGGGATGCCATATTCGTCATAGGTGTTGATGCTCACCGAGGTGCCGCTCATGTCGATGACGGCGTCGATCGAGCCTTCATGGTCGCTGTACAGATAGCGCGGGCTCGACAAGCCCGACCCCTCGAACCAGAGTTGAGGATCGTCCTCGCCTTCGCCATGGGCGTAGCGGCGGAGCATCGTCCCGGCCCCGTCATATTCGGCTACCAGCTGGTCACCGTCATACAGGAACTGCGTGACCGCGCCGCCCCTGGCCACCTGCCACAGCCGCCCGAGCGGATCGTAGCTCAACACTGCGCCGTTGGAGGACGAGGTCAGGTGGTTTTCGGCATCATAGCCATAGGCATAGATGCTGTCCGAGGTGAGATTGCCGTTCGGATCATAGCCAAACGTCACGGCCCCCGCCTGGCCATATTGGTTGAGGCCATTCACGGTGTAGGCGCGGCTCAGCGGCGTGTATCCGGTCCAGGCGTAGGCGTCGTTGTTCCGCAGATTTCCGACGATCTGGCTGGCGGGATTATAGGCGAGACTGGTGGCGACGTTATAGCCGGGTGCGCCGAAGCTGTGGGTCTGGGATGAAAGCCTGGACGCCCCATCATACCCATAGGTGGTGGGCGCACTCCATGCGGAGCCGCTGTAACGATAAAGGCGTGACATCTGCCCGGCGGCGTTGAACTGCGGGCGGAGCAGCAGCGTGGAATTGTTGAGTGCGACATGATCGAGCCGCCCCAGGCCGTCACGGACATAATCGACCTGATTGCCGTCGGGCCAGGTCATCCTGGTCCAGTCCCCGCCAGCGTCGTAGCCATGGCCGATGGTGCGGCTATAGCCCCCCATGGTCGATGTCGTAAGGGTGACCTGGCCGAGGCCGTCATAGCTGTTGTAGATGCCCTGCCCGCTGGCATTGAACACGGCCGAGGTCTGATAGCCCAGCAGGTTGTAGCCAAAGCTGGTCGCGGCTGCCGCACCGCCCTTCGCCGTCATGCGATTGAGCGCGTCATAGTCGAAGGTGATCAGGCTGCCGTCACGCTTCCTCAGGCTCTTGCGGTTGCCGTTTGCGTCATAGCCATAGGCTTCGTAATCGCTCGTGTTGATCGAGCCCGCGCTGGACAGGGCCGTCACGACGGTCGATGCGTTGAAGGCGGTCGGAGCATTCGGCCCCGGGAATATCCAGCGCTCGGCGCGGCCGAAGCCATCATATTCCATCTTCGCGCGGTTTCCGTTCGCGTCGATGATATATTCCTGCTTGCCGCCGGGCGTATAGCTGTACGTGACGTAAGCCTGTTCGAGCGTCGTACCGAAACCCCTGCGAGTCTGGACGAGATTTCCATCGCCGTCATAGATGCTCTTCGTGATCCGATCGGTGCCGAAGCTCCCGACCGGGCCCAGGGTACAGGCATCCGCCGGCAGCGACGCATAGCCATCCGGGTTCATCCGCTCCGCGATGCAGGACAGCCAGCCATTGCTGTCATAACTATATTGCGTGGCTGTCAGCGCATTGCCGGCCGCGTCCTGCTTGTAGTCGATCGCCTTGCGCTCGTCGGATCCGAATACCGTCCGCGTCGAAGTCAGCGGGACGAAGGCCTGCCATGCAGCATCGTCCTGACCGGTGGTCGTGCCGGTTTCCGACAATTGCAGCTTGCCAAAGCTGGTATAGGAAAGCCGTTTGGCGAACGCGCGCACGACGCCGTCCTGATCGGCGGCGGGCGGCCGGATTTCGCCGATGCGCTGGCGCGCGGCATCATATAGATAGCGCGTGGTATCAGCCGGCCCCGGCAGGGGGCCGTCCTCGGAGATCTTGTTGCCTATCGCGTCATAGGCGAACGACGTGGCCTTGAGGACGGTGCCGTTGCCGAGCGAGACGGTCTCGCTGGTAACCAGGAGGTTGGCGTTGTACGCATAGTCCGTCCGCACTTCGTCTGCGGTCCCAAAGCAGTTCGCGATGCTCTGGCAGGCCGATTTCGTCGCCAGCATGCTCACACCGTTCACGCGGACATAGCTGAACCGGGATTCCGGACGTACGCCATGGGCATCGGCCGGCCCGAGAATGCGCGTCGCCTGGCCGGTGACCGCGTCATATTCGAAGTCCGTAACGCCGCCGCGCGGGTCGATGTTCTGCACGGGCTTGTTGCAGGTCGCGACCGACATGCAACTCGCCGGATACACCGCAGTGTAGACGATATCCCCAGGCGTGCCGGGCGTCTTGGAGATATGGCGAGCCTCCAGGAGATTCCCTCTGCCGTCATAGCTATACGTCCAGCGGTCGCCATCCGGGTTCTGCCGGGAGATCATCCTGTTATAGGCATCGTATGAGAACGAAGTCTTGGCCCCACTCGAGTCGGTGACCGAGTATAGGGTTCCGGTAGACCAGCTGCCTATATAGACCTTATGATATCCATTGGCGCCAGTTACCGTCGTCGTTCTTACAACATTCCAGGGGTTACTACTGTAAGTTCCATTATCCAGAACATCGGAATAAGTGTATTCATACTTACTATTGCCAATGATTACCGACTTGGCTTTACCGGACAATGTATCCAGCACGTTGACGGTACTCGTGACGTAGTATGTTCCCCATTGGCAGACAACCACAGAGGGGCTCGACTGCCCCGGATGCACCACAGCCAGGTACATCATCTTATTCATGTCATCCAGGCTCGTCCTGTCACAGTAATTCTCGGGATGAGCTATGTAGAACCGATTGCGCCTTCCCAGCGAATCGGTAATATTGATGGTATCGTTATAGCCGCTTGAATCGACATCGATATTGACGTCATAGCCGAGGCCGGGCCTGGTTGGCGTGATGCCACACAAGTTGTTGCATGAATCCACGGTAGAATTCACCATGGTCACAACCTGATTTATACCGGGGCCCTCAAAGTTACTAATATTTGGTGGCACACCATTTTGATTTAACCAGTTGAATATGACCTTATAATTTGCAGAATTCTCGATCTTATCGTGACGATATTCGTAGCCGACCAGTTCTCCACACGTATTAACGCCATTTTTGCTGTGAAGTTGCATGGGGTTGCATAGTGGGATCTTGGTGTAGGTGTATTTCTTCTGGAACCCGTCCGGCCTGGTCACATCCGTCACGACACCGAGCATCTCGTGCCCCGTTGGGGAGGACGAGAACGCGTGCACGACCGTGCCGTCGCGCGCGGTGTAGGTATAGAAAGTCGTGCCGTCCGGCTGGCGCGGCGAGAGCGTCAGGCTGGAGCCATTGTGACCTGCCGAGACATAGGTCGTCGGTATGGGATCGCCATATTCATATGCCGGGGACGGCACGAACGCATCGAGCTTGCCGTCGACTCCGATGCCGATCGTGCCGAGCGGGTCAGGCTGCATCTGATATATGCCGGTGTGGCTGATCAGGTTCATGCCCATGGCGGGAAGCAGGCTGGCCCCGCCCAACCGCTTGTCGGCAAATCCGTGCTCATCATCGCCGATGCTGACGTTCGTCTCCGGATGCGAATATGTTCCGCGGATGACATCGACGCCGTTCTCGTCGATATTATACGTCTTGGGCGGCAATCCCATACTGTCGCTGGACTGGGCGCGCACGGCAGTGGGCAAAGCGATCAGCCCGAGCACGAGAGCGTGCATGGAGATGAAAGCCCGGTAGAAGCGCTTCCCACGAAATGAGAAGCTGGACCCAGGCGATACGTTGACCGGCATGGTTCTTCCTATTCTATTTGCCTGAGATTGATTGGCGCAGCCGTTCGATCACGCGCGTAAGGCTCGCGCGTCGCGCGTAGAATCAATAGATGGAGATGGTCCCGGAGCTTATCTGGTTGTAGGTTCCCCAGATCCAGATGCCAGATTTACCGTTCACCATGTACATTGCCGATGATCGCGTCAGCAGGCCGATGCCGGGAACGTAGATGGACGTCCATCCTGAATTGGGTGGGGGCGCGGATGGCCCCGCCATGTAAAGGTCAAGCTCACCACTCTGATACTTTACCATCTGCACGGTATTTCCGTTGAAGTTGGTGTTGCTCAGCGCGCCCATCGACCAGCCGGGATAATAGCCAAACCAGTCGGTGCAGCCATTATCATCGCAGGTACCGAAACTCCCACTGGTCAAGGTGGCGGACCAGAGCGCAGGCTGGGTGGGGGTGGGCGTCGGCGTAGGGACAGGTGTGGGCGTCGGCGTGGGCGTCGGCGTCCCTATGGGCGCGCCGCCGGACCCGCAGGGCACAACGCCGACTCCGGTCGAATATTGCGTCCGATTTCCGGCGGCATCGAAGCACGTCGCCGTGTTGATGCCGGCATCCGGCCCGCCGGTGATCGATACTCCGATCAGGCGACCAAGCGCATCATATGTGTATGTATGATTATCCGCAGAGGATGTCGCAGGCGCCACTTCGAGCAACGCCATCACGCAACAAGATACCAGAAGACGATGCTTGTTCAAAATACCCCCTCTTCTGTCAGGTCGCTTCAGCATGACCCATGAGGCGCACGGATCACCCCGCCCTGAAAGAGCCGGGTACGAAATGACCGTTCCGGGCAAACATGCCCCATAAGAATTCTATCGAAAGCGAGCATGACGAAGCGGCGACCGACTCCCCAGAGGCTCGTCGTGCCCGTCAAGAATATTATGATGTTACGGCGCCCCAATTTCCGTGAATCAAGGACTAGGTCGCGTTCATTACAGTTCTGAGACGATAATGAATAAAATCCGATATATCATCTATTTATTACCTAGAATGAACTAAGCATTACGACAATGCTTCATGCTACCTAGCCAAGGCAACGCCGGACAGTGGACTGCCCGCGATGACTGGTCCGGCTTCATAGTTAGGCCGTGAGCCCATAAACGACCGCTTTTGGTGCGAGGGGGCTGAACGCCGGAATACTCCCGAGCGAAGGGCGGGAGCGATTATGGATGACAATGGAAAGTGCCAGCCACGCGAATGCGACCAGGAACGCGATCTTGCGCGGTGCGCCGACCTCGCCGTCGGGAATGACCAGCAATCGGCACAGACCGCCGAGCCACGCAGGACATCCGGCTTAGGCCAGCGCCTCGGTTGACCGATCTCTATCTTCCGCTGGCGACCGCTCGGAGCTTCTCAAACGCTCATCGAGTTGCTCGAGTGCTCGCATTGGACGCATTTGTGGTGTCGAACAGCGTCAAGGTTTTGCTCGACGAGCTTTGGCCTGACCGCAGCGAACCATTCAACGTCGCAGCAAACCGCCACCTGCGGGCCCACGGGCTCGTCCGCTTTAGGGATGTCCGAAATGTAACCGAAGGACGGGAACGTCCTTGCTATCACTATTCTCTCGCGGATTTTCTTGAGAGGCACCATCTAATTAGCGGCCCCTCAACATCACCTGACGCCGATGAACTGATCGCCAATCGCCGGCGCTCGAAATCTCCACCTGAACGAATGGTGGTTGGGCCGCGGTTCATCGCAACTTGAAAGCGTCGCGCGCCACGCGCCACGCGCCACCTCGAAGAAAATCTGCGCTGCACGCCTTTTGCTTCGAGCGAGCTATTACGCATTAACTTGGACAAGTTTTCGTAAATCCCGTCCGAGAGAGCGGACAAATTATGCCCGTTGGCTGGACAAATTTGAAAACGCTCATCGGCTCCTCACACGAAAGGGGGAGCCGGTCCGATTGGACAAATTGTGCTCCTGCTTACAGGACTGTAAGCAGGAGCACAATTTGTCCGACTCCCGGGCATAAAAGTCCAATTCCGGATCACAAGTTGTCCGAAACACACAGCGAGAGCCACAAAAATGGCCAGCGCCGCCATCGGTCCAGTAAGGGTGCGGTTTTATCTTGGTCGCTTCATTCGATGAACCTGAACGAAGGGCCGGATCAGGGCAAGGAGCGCTTACGCTTCAATGACTGACCTTGGGCCGTCTTCTGCCTGCCTGGTATCAGACGCAGGATCGCGAAAAGCCGACATTCGAGCGGACCAATGATCGGTCAGCGGTCGCCAACAAAGCCGACGTTCACCTGTCATGATCTGCTCCCTGAAACCGGCCGTTCATTAATCCGCTCAGCCCGGGTTTGCATCGTCTTGCTCGGCATTGTTGGCGCGGATACCTGCCTGGATTCTCCACCCGGCCCGGGCATCGCCGCCGTATCGGCCCCGAGCCCGGGAAATCGCTCTTTACAAAAGCGGCATGATCGCGATCATTCGCACATGGCGTGACGGGAGTTCTGTCGATGCGCATCCTGGCGTTGTCGCTGCTATCTACGCTTTCCTGTGCATCGCCCGTCTTCGCGCAAACTTCCGAACCGCTGGGGCTGGACTATCGCTCGGCGCAGGACAGGCTGCTCCAGCGCTCCGACGCGATCGAGGCCGCCGCCGCCAATCTGCGCGGCAAGGAAGCGCAGGAAGGCGCCACCCGCACGCTCGGCCGGCCGGACGTGGACGTCGAGGCGCAGCTGCTCGAATATCAGAAGACGCTCTATCTGCCGCTCGGATCGCTGGCGCCGGTGGCGGAATCCTTTGGCATCCGCGATCCGCTGAAGTTCCGGCAGGAGCGGACGAGCGCCCGGCCGATCGTCACCGCCACCCTGCCCTTCTATACCGGCGGCCAGATCTCCGGGACCCGGGCCGGCGCCCGCGCCCAGGTGGCCCAGGCCAAGGCCGATCGCGACCTCGCGGTGGACAATGCGCTCGTCCAGCTGGTGCAGGCCTATTATGGCCAGCAGCTCGCCGAGCGGGCATTGGGCATCCGCCGCGACGTGCTCGACGGGCTCAACCGCCATGTCGCCGACGCAGCGAAGCTCGAACAGGCGCGCTTCATCAGCCGCGCGCAGCGCCTGCAGGCGGAAGTGGCGCGCGACGACGCCGCGCGCGAATATGAAAAGGCGATATCCGACCTGGGCACCGCCAATGCCGCGCTCGCCGGCATGCTCCGCGCGCCGGCCGGCGTGCATCCGCTCAGCCCGCTCGGCGTCAATTCGCAGCCGCTGGAGCCGCTCGAGAGCTTCAAGGCCGCCGCGCTCTATGCCCATCCCCAGCTCGCCCGGCTGCAGGCGCTGGAGGATCAGGCGCGCGCCGGGGTGACGCTCCAGCAATCGAAGCTGCGGCCGACCATCTATGGCTTCGGCCAGTATAATTTCGACACGCGCAATTCGCTGCTCACCGATCCGGACTGGTCGGTGGGCGTCGGCCTGAAATACAAGCTCATGTCGGGCGCCGGCCGCCAGCAGCAGGTGGAGGCCGCCCGCGCGACAGTGGCGCAGGCCGAGGCCGGCCTGCGCGAGGCGCGCACCCAGCTCGAGATCGGCGTGACCAAGGCCTGGGGCGAGACGGAGGCGGCGCGCAGGCGCTTCCTGCTGCTCGACAGCGCGCTTGCCTCGGCCACCGAGAATCTGCGGCTGCAGACGCTCTCGTTCCGCGAGCAGCAGGTCACGTCGCTCGACGTGATCGACGCGCAGCTCGGGCTCGGCCGCGCCCGCGTCCAGCGCGCTCAGGCGGCCAACGACTATGTCCAGGCGCTCGCCCAGCTGCTCAGCCTGAGCGGCCAGATGGCCCGCATGCCCGATTATCTCGCCCGGGCCGACAAGGTGATCCCATGACCGATACCGCGATCGAGGACGAAGCCCCCGCGCCGACGCCCGCTCCCGCCCCTGCCAGGCGCTTTCCCGTCGCGCCGGTCGCCGGGCTGGTGGTGGCCGTGCTGCTCGCGCTCGGCCTGTGGCTGGCCTATCGCCCCGCGCCGGACCAGATCCAGGGCATGGTCGATGCGCGCGAGATGCGGATCACCAGCAAGGTCACCGGCCGCATCGGCGCCTTCCATGTCGAGGAGGGGCAGCCGGTAAAGGCCGGGCAATTGCTCTACACGCTCGACAGCCCGGAAGTCGCCGCCAAGTCGGAACAGGCGGGCGGGGCGCTGGCGGCGGCGCAGGCGGTGGAGAGCAAGGCGGACGAAGGCGCCCGGCCGGAGGATATCCGCGCGGCCGAGGCGCAGTGGCGCCGGGCACAGGCGGCCGCCGAGCTGGCCCGCACCACTTCCGCGCGCACCCAGCGGCTCTACGAGCAGGGCGTGATCGCCGGGCAGAAGGCGGACGAGGCGCGAACCAACGCAGTCGCTTCCGCCGAACAGGCCAAGGCCGCGCGCGCGCAATATGATCTCGCGCTGGCCGGGGCGCGGCGGCAGGACAAGGCGGCGGCGACCGGCCAGGTGCAGCAGGCGCGCGGCGCAGTGGCGGAAGTGCAGGCTGCCGCCGACGAGACGCGAGTGACGGCGCCGGCCGATGGCGAGGTCGGCAAGCGGCTGGCCCAGCCGGGCGAGCTGGTGCCGCAGGGCTTCCCGGTGTTCATGCTGACCGACACCGCCCATCCCTGGGTGACGCTCAACGTGCGCGAGGACCAGCTGCGCGGGCTGGCGCGCGGCAAGGAGCTGGCGGGCACGATCCCCGCCTTGGCCAACAAGCGGGCGCGCTTCCGCGTGATCTACACCGCGCCGGCCGGCGACTTCGCCACCTGGCGCGCGACCCGGCAATCGACCGGGTTCGACATCAAGAGCTTCGAGGTGCGCGTGGTGCCGGTCGCGCCGGTCGAGGGGCTGCGGCCGGGCATGACCGTGCTGTTCGGCTGGCCGGCCTGACCGGCATGGCGGGCGCCTTCGGCAGTGCGCTGCGGCGGGAGGTGCGGTTCCTGGCCTCGAATTTCTGGGATCTCGCGCTGGTCTCGTGGGTGCCCCTGCTGCTGATGGCGGTGGTGGCGATCCAGCTGTCCTCGGGCGTGATGCGCGGCCTGCCGATCGCGGTGGTCGACCAGGACGACAGCGCCGTCTCGCGCGAACTGACCCGGCGGCTGGACGCGGCGCCGGGCCTGCGGGTCGCGGCGCGGCCGGGGGACATGCGCGCGGCGGAGCGGCTGGTGCGCTCGAACCGCGCCTATGCCGTGGTGCTGATCCCGGCCGGCAGCGAGCGCGCGGTGCTGCGCGGCGCCACGGCCAGCATCACCACTTTCTACAATGCCAGCTATTCCACTGCGTCCGGCGCGGCGCTGCGCGAGGCAGGCAATGTCGTGCAGGGCCTGGCCGCGACGCTCGCCGCCACCCAGACCGCCGCCACGCTGGGCCCCGGCAAGGTCCGCCGCCCGCCGGTCGCAGTGCAGAGCGCGGTGCTGTTCAATCCGCAGGGCAGCTATGAGCTGCAGCTGGTCGCGCTGATCCATCCCGCGCTGCTCCACCTGATCTTCATGGTCGCGGTGGCCAGCGCGCTCGGCCGCGAGCTGCGCGACGGCACGATCGGCGCATGGATCGGCGGCGAGCCCCCGCTGCGCGCCGCCGCCGCCGTGGCGGGCAAGCTCGCGCCCTATCTCGCGATCTTCACCGGCTGGGGGCTGCTGGCGATCGGCTATGTCGCCGGGCTGCGCGGCTGGCCGGTGGCGGGAAGCGTGGCGATGCTGCTCGCCGGCTATGTCGCCATGTACCTCGCCTATGTCGGCGTGACGCTGCTGGTCGTCGGGCTGACGCTGACGATGGGCAAGGCGCTGTCGGTCGCCGGCCTCTATGCCGGCGCCTCCTTCGCCTTTGCCGGCGCGATCTTCCCGATCGAATCGGCGTCCGGCTTCGCGCGGCTGTGGAGCGCGCTGCTGCCCTATTCGGCCTTCGCCAAGCTGCTGGCCGAGCAATGGATCATGGGCGCGCCGGCCGCCCAGTCGCTATGGCAGCTGCTGGCGATGCTCGCTTTCCTGCTGGTCGGCGCCGGCATCGGGCTGCCGCGCTACCTGGCGGCGGCGCGGCGCCCGGAAAGCTGGGGCCGGCGATGATCGGCCGCGCCTTCCGCGCCACCTTCCGCGCGATCTTCGCCGACAGCTCGGCGCTGATGCTGCTGATCGGATCGTGCATCCTCTACGCTTTCTTCTATCCCTCGGCCTATTCGGGCGAGGTGCCGGTGCGGATGCCGATCGCGGTGGTCGACATGGACCATAGCGGGACCAGCCGCGCGCTGGAGAACCGGCTCGGCGCCGTGCAGCAGGCCGAGCTGGTCGCGCGCCCGGCTTCCCCTGCCGCCGCGCTGCGCCTGCTCCAGGAGCGGCGGGTGAGCGCCATCGTCGTGATCCCCGAAGGCTTCGAGCGGCGCATCCTTTCCGGCGGCCAGGGCGTGGTCGCGCTCTACGGCAACGGCGCTTATCTCCTGCGCACCTCGACGGCACTGGCCGGCGTCGGCGCGGCGCTGGGCGCGGCCGGGCGCGACGCCGCGATCGACCAGGCAATGGCGCAAGGCGCGCCCGCGCCGCCCCCGCTCGCGATGATCCAGCGCCCGCTGTTCAATACCCGCGAAGGCTATGGCAGCACGATCTTCCCGGGCGTTGCCTTTCTGATCATCCAGCAGACCCTGCTCATCGGCCTCGCCATGCTCGCCGCGACGATGCGCGAGCAGCAGGGCACGCCGGGCGTCGCGCTCCGCAGCCTGCTCGGCATCGCGCTCGCCTTCTTCGTCATCGGCTGCGCGAACATCGCCTGGTTCACCGGCTTCGTCTTCTGGTTCCAGGACTATCCGCGCGCGCAGGCCGATCCGGCCGCCCTGCTCGTCTCCGCCACCCTGTTCGTGGCGGCGACGGTGGCCGGAGCCCTGGCGCTCGGCAGCTTCTTCCGCACGCGCGAGCGGCCCATCCAGCTCTGGATCGTCACTTCCGTCCCGATCTTCTTCCTTTCCGGCCTGTCCTGGCCGGCGGAGGCGACGCCGCACTGGCTGACCCTCATCGCCCGGCTGCTGCCGACGACGCCGGGTATCCGCCTGATGGTCGGCATCAACCAGATGGGCGCGACGCTGGCCGAGCAATGGGCCGAGCTCCTCAACCTTGCCCTGCTCACGCTGCTCTATGGCGGCATCGCGGCCTGGCGCTACCGGATCCGCGAGGCCTCGCGAATATCTGCTATTGCAAGTTAATAGCATTAATTTTAACGCAGCTCCATAGCATTCGAACGGGGGCCGCCATGCGATTTGCCAAACTCACGCTGCTGGGCGCGCTCGGTGCGCTGGTGCTGGGCACCGCGGCCCAGGCGCACATGCCCTATCTGCTCCCGACTCTGTTCGACGTCGGCACGGGCGATCACGTCACCGTCACCACCTCGTTCGGCGAGGACGCGTTCGTGCCGGAGATCGGCATGAAGGACGCGCCGTTCCACCTGATCCGGCCGGACGGCACGCGCGGCGAAGTCGGCAAGCCGACCTATCTGCGCGACCTCACCGTCTTCGAGGCCGATCTCCCGGCCATGGGCACCTATCGCCTCACCACCGGCCAGCGGCTCGGCCGCAAGGGCAGGATGTACCAGGCGGGCGGCAAGTGGATCATCGCCGGCGAGGACGGCGCCGCGCCCGCCGGCGCGCGCGAAGTCGATGTGCAGAGCACCACGCTGGCCGAAGCCTATGTCACGCGCGGCGCGGCGAGCGCCGGGGCATTGCGGCCGATCGGCACCGCGCTGGAGATCCAGCCGCTCATCCATCCGGCGGAGATCGCCGCGGGCAGCGACGCCAGGTTCCGCCTGCTGTTCGACGGCAAGCCGCTCGCCGACACCGAAGTCACGCTGTTCCGCGCCGCGGGCAATTATGACGGCAGGAAGATCGCCGCGACGGTCCGGTCGGACGCGCGGGGCGGCTTCACCCTGCGCCCCGGCGATGCCGGCCTCTACCTGATCCTGGTCCGCCACCGCACGGCGGCGCCGGCCGGATCGGAAACCCCCTATCGCAGCTATACCTACACGCTGGCCTTCGACGCGGCCTGAGCGGCTCGTCGCCGCCCAACCACGATATGGCGCAGTATCGGCTCGGCGGTGTGGATTTGTCCGGCGATCGGCGGCAGGCCTCCTCCCGGGCAAGACGAGGCGAGTCAAATGGGGGCAAGGTTCGAGTGGGGGATGGCATTTGCCGTTGCGGCAATGCTGCTTTCGCCCTGCGCGATTTCCCATGCGAACGCACCCGGCCTGGCGCGCGCCGCCGCGATCGCCACCGGCGAGGCCAGCTATTATGCCGATCGTTTCGCCGGCAGGCGCACCGCGAGCGGCGAAGCCTATGACCCCAGCGACTTCACCGCCGCGCACCGCAGCCTGCCCTTCGGCACGCGCGTGCGCGTCACCGATATCGGCAGCGGGCGCAGCGTGGTCGTGCGGATCAACGATCGCGGCCCCTGGGACAAGGGCCGGCTGATCGACATTTCCCGCGCGGCCGCGAACGAGATCGGCCTTGCCCGCCGGGGCCGGGGCACCGTTTCGCTCGCGCTGGCCGAAGAGGAAGAGGCCGAAGCCGGCCAGGACTAACGAAACGCCCAGCGCAGCGTGCGCGCCACCCCGCGCGTGCCGATGCGCAGCGCGGGCGTCGCCAGGCCCGCGCCGGAAAGGCCATGCATCGTCCGCGCCCAGCCGGGCAGCAGGTCCACCGCCGCGCCGAAGGTGAGCGCCTGCACCGGCGCCACCGCCAGATTGGGCGCCGGCTGATCAAGCACCATGCGCGCCACTTCGCGGGTGCGCGCATCGACCAGCAGCTCGGGCCGCATCGCCGCGATCAGCGCGTCCGCCTCCGCCCGGCTGCGCGGAATCGGATCGGTGCCCAGCGCCTCGGCGATCCGCGCGAAATCGGCGAAATAGCTGTCCTGGTCGGCCATCGGCATGCCCGGTTCGGCATAGCGGATCCAGGCATCGAGGAAGCTCACCGCTTCGGTCACATGCACCCAGGCGAGCAGGCGCGGATCGTCCGCGGCATAGGGCGTGCCGTCGGGCAGCACGCCCTTCACCCGGGTGTGCACGTCGCGCACCCTGGCGATCGCCGCGCCCGCCTCTTCCGCCGAGCCATAGGTGGTCACCGCGATGAACCGGGCCGTGCGCCGCAGCCGCCCCAGCATGTCGCCACGAAAGGCGGAATGATCCCATACCCCCGCCAGCACCGCCGGATGGAGCATCTGGAGCAGCAGCGCCGCGACGCCGCCCACCATCATGGTGGTGACGTCGCCATGCACGCGCCACACCACCGATCGGGGCCCGAACAGGCTCTCCTCGGGCTTGCGCCGGACCGGCTTCTCGCCCCGGGCCTGATCGTTGAACACGGCGCGCACCTGGCCGATCAGCGCGCCACGCAGCTTTTTCGCGATGCCGTCGGCAGGGTTCATGGCTCCCAAGCTAGGGACTAACAGCTTTCCCGCAACCGCCCGTTTTCGCGGGAGCGCCACGCTGATAGGATGTCATGACGTCATCGCATGGGGTGAGTCTTGCTCCGATCGAAGCGCATAAAAGCACTGTCCCTCGCCATCGCCACCGGCCTGCTCGCCACCGCCGGCGCCGCCCAGATGCAGCCGATCAACGACGGCACCGTGATGGCCTCGGTCGAGCGGCTAAGGCCCGGCCAGTATATCTGGGTGCCCGAGATCGCACCGGCCGGCCCGATGCTGGTGGTGGTCAACATCGCCACCCAGCGCGTGGTCGCCTATCGCAACGGCGTGCCGATCGCCGTCTCCACCATCTCGACGGGCAAGGCCGGCCATCGCACGCCCACCGGCGTCTTCACCATCCTGCAAAAGGCGAAATGGCACCGTTCGAGCAAATATTCGAACGCGCCGATGCCCTTCATGCAGCGCCTCACCTGGTACGGCATCGCCCTCCATGCCGGGAACCTGCCGGGCTATCCCGCCTCGCATGGCTGCATCCGCCTGCCGCACGAATTCGCCCGGCTGCTGTTCGAGCAGACCGATCTCGGCATGACCGTGATCGTCACCAACCAGGCTCCGGCGCTGCGCGTCGGCACCGATCCGGTGTCGCCAGCCCTCCCCGCCGGCCCGGCGGTGTGGCGACCCGAGCTTGCGCGCGCCGGCCCGGTATCGATCGTGGTGAGCGGCGCGGACCGGCGGATGGTGGTGCTGCGCGGCGGCGTCGAGATCGGCTCGGCACCGGTGGCGTTCGACGGGGTGATCGACCGGGTCCAGGCCTATGTGCTGCAGGACGTGGTTGCCGGCGACTATCGCTGGCAAAGGCTGGCGCTGCCGGGCGAGGGCCGCGCCGCCGCCGGCCTCGCCGCGCCGGATGCCGGGCGCTTCCAGGGCAGCGATCCCTTCCGCCGCGCGCTTGCCGGCGTGGTGGGGCCCGGCACCACCCTGGTGGTGATTCCCGATTCGCTCGGCCTGGGCAGCGATCTCGCGCGGCCCGCCGCCGCCGCGCCGGAAGCGCTGATCGAGAATGATCCCGGCGTCGCCGGATGGCTGGAAGACGACGAAGTCACCACGCGCTGAGCCGGAAAGCGAAACTAAACGCGCGCCCAAGCGCTTTCGCATTGACCCCGTAACATTTCGCAGTGCAGCAACGCGCCCCATGGCTAGCCTCGCGATCGCAAATAACGAGGATGTTCGCTTCCTCGGTCGGCTCCTCGGCAACGTAATCCGTGCCTATGGCGGCGAGGAGCTGTTCAAGCGCATCGAATATATCCGCTCCACCTCGGTCGATCGCGCGCGCGGCGTCGCGGGGGCAGGCGCGGTGGATCGCGGGCTCGACCGGCTGACGCTGGACGAGACGCTCGATTTCACGCGCGGCTTCATGCTCTTCTCGATGCTCGCCAACCTGGCCGAGGATCGCCAGGGCGTGGAGACCGAGAAGGACGCCGACATCGCCTCGGCGCTCCGGCGGCTGGAGGGCGAGGGCATCGGCCGCGACGCGGTGATGGCGCTGCTCGACCAGGCGCTGGTCGCCCCGGTGCTCACCGCGCACCCCACCGAAGTGCGCCGCAAGTCGATGATCGACCACAAGAACCGCATCGCCGAGCTGATGCTGCTGCGCGATCGCGGCGTGGCCGAGACCGAGGATGGCGACCAGGTGGAGGAAGCGATCCTGCGCCAGATCGCCCTGCTCTGGCAGACCCGGGTGCTGCGCCGCGAGAAGCTGGGCGTCGCCGACGAGGTGGAGACCGCGCTCTCCTATCTGCGCGACATCTTCCTGCCGGTCCTCCCGGCGCTCTATGCCCGCTGGGACCGGGCGCTGGGCGGCCGCGCGCCTTCCTTCCTGCGCCCCGGCAGCTGGATCGGCGGCGACCGCGACGGCAATCCGTTCGTGACCGCCGATTCGCTGCAGTTCGCGCTCGCCCGCGCCGCGGAGGCGGTGCTCGGCTATTATCTCGACGCGGTCCATGCGCTGGGCGCCGAACTCTCGATCTCGACCGAGCATGTCCAGGTCAGCGAAGCGTTGCTCAAGCTCGCCGAGGCCAGCCATGACGAGGCCAGGAGCCGCGCCGACGAGCCTTATCGCCGCGCGATCACCGGCATCTATGCCCGGCTCGCCGCCACCCATCAGAAGCTCACGGGCAAGGCCCCGCCGCGCCCCGCCGCGCTCGCCGCCGAGCCCTATGCCAATCCGGGCGAGTTCCGCGAGGAGCTGGTGACGATCGCCCATGCGCTGGCGGACGAAGGCGATGGACCATTGGCCACCGGCGGCGCGCTGGGCCGGCTGATCCGCGCGGTGGAGACGTTCGGCTTCCACCTCGCCACGCTCGACATGCGCCAGAACAGCGCAGTGCACGAGCGCGTCATCGCGGAACTGCTCAAGGCGGGCGGCGTGACCGAGGATTATGCGTCGCTCCCCGAAGAGAAGCGCGTCGAGATCCTCCGCAGGGAACTGGCCAGCGCCCGCCCGCTCACCAGCCCCTATGCCGAATATTCGGAGGAGACGGCGTCCGAGCTCGCCATCGTCCGCGCCGCAGCCCAGGCCCATGCCCGATATGGGCGCCAGTGCATCACCCATTATATCGTCTCGATGTCGCAATCGGTGTCGGACCTGCTCGAGGTGCACATCCTGCTGAAGGAAGCCGGGCTCTACATCCCGGGCGACGCGCCCCAGGCGCACATCATGGCGATCCCGCTGTTCGAGACGATCGGCGATCTCGAGGGCGCGCCGGCGATCATGGAAGCCTGGCTCGGCCTGCCCGAAGTCGCGGCGATCGCAGCGAAGCGCGGGCATCAGGAAGTGATGATCGGCTATTCCGATTCGAACAAGGACGGCGGCTACCTCACCTCGACCTGGCAGCTCTCGCGCGGATCGACGGCGCTGAAGCCGGTGTTCGAGAAGGCGGGCCTGGGCATGCAGCTGTTCCATGGCCGCGGCGGCGCGGTGGGGCGCGGCGGCGGCTCGAGCTTCGCAGCGATCCTCGCCCAGCCCAAGGGCACGGTGCAGGGCCGCATCCGCGTGACCGAGCAGGGCGAGATCATCGCCGCGAAATACGGCACGCGCGAAAGCGCGCGCACCAATCTCGAAGCGATGGCCTCCGCCACGCTGCTCGCCAGCCTCGAGCCCGAGAAGCTGGGCAAGGCCGATGCGACGCGCTTCGCCGCGGCCATGGACCAGCTCTCGGACAATGCGTTCAGGGCCTATCGCGGACTGGTCTACGAGACCGAAGGCTTTCGCGGCTTCTTCCGCCAGGCGACGCCGATCGCCGAGATCGCCGGCCTGAAGATCGGCTCGCGCCCGGCGAGCCGGAAACAGTCCGACGCGATCGAGGACCTGCGCGCCATTCCCTGGGTATTCAGCTGGGCGCAGGCGCGAATCATGCTGCCGGGCTGGTACGGCGTGGGCCAGGCGCTGGAAGCGTTCGCGGACAAGGGCCTGCTGCGCGAGATGGCGACGGCCTGGCCGCTCTTCGCCTCGACCCTGGCGAACATGGAGCAGGTGCTGGCCAAGTCCGACATGGAGATCGCCGCCCATTATGCCGCGCTGGTCGAGGATGCCGGCCTGCGCGACGCGATCTTCGGCCGGATCCGCGAGGGGTGGCAGAAGACGCATGACGGGCTGCTCCAGGCCACCCGGCAGACGCGGCTGCTGGAGAAGCATCCGGGGCTGGAGACGTCGATCCGCCTGCGCCTGCCCTATATCGAGCCGCTGAACCTGCTGCAGATCGAGCTGCTCAAGCGCCACCGCGCGGGCGAGGACGATCCCCGGATCGGCGAAGGCATCCTGCTCTCGATCAACGCGATCGCCACGGCGCTGCGCAACAGCGGGTAGTTTCAATTCCTCCCTCGGAGCGCAGCTCCGGGGGAGGGGGACCGCCGCCGCAGGCGGTGGTGGAGGGCGCGCGCCCTCTCGATAGCGCGTTCCCCCTCCACCATTTGCTGCGCAAATGGTCCCCCTCCCCCGCTTCGCGAGGGAGGATTTTTCAGGAAAGGAACGGCGCCGCCACTTCCGCCGGCACGCGGATCAGGCGCTGAGTCGCGCGGTCGAGGATCGCCCAGGTCGTCCTGGCCTCGACGCGGACCTTCCCGTCCGCGCCGGTGAACTTCATGTGCCGGTCGAAGCGCGCGCCGCGCGGCGGCTCGGCGACCCAGGTCTCGACGGTGACCGTCTCGCCTTCGGTCACGTTGCCGCGATAGTCGATCTCGTGCCGGGTCACGACCCAGATATAGGCATCCCGGTGCGCGGGCGCGGCGACCGCATGCCAATGCGCCACCGCCACGTCCTGGATCCACTTCACCCACACCGCATTGTTGACGTGCCCGAGCTCGTCGATGTCCTCGGGTCCGGCGGTGATCGTCGCAGTATAGCTCGCCATGCGTCCTTCCAGCTTAACCAATCTCGGAAGCGCAGTCTTCACCGCGCTCGGCTAGCCTCGCATCATGATCCCGCGCCATCCCTCCCGGATCTTCCGCAGCCGCTGGGCCGCCCTGCTCTGGGCCGCGGGCGTGCTCTTCACCGCCGTCACCTTCATCGGCTTCGGCGACAAGGAAAGCCATCAGGCCGCCACCATGATCGAGGACGCGACCGGCACGAACGTCAGCAACAGCGACCTGGCGGTGCTCGAGAATTTCGTCAACGGATGACCGTGCAGGCGATCGGCGGCCGGCCGGGCGCTTCGAACGACATGGCGTCGCCCTTGCCCTCGAAGGTCGTGCTTCCGTCCGAATAGCGGACGCCGGAGGCCATGCGCTGCTGCGGCAGCACAAGGGTCCGCCCGTCGCGGGTGACGGTCGCAATGTCCTTCTCCGTATCGAAGCGCGCGACGATGCGCACGCCGTCCATGCAGCGGAAGCGCACGGCGGCGCGATCATCGGCAACCGGCGCTTTGTCGACCGGCGCAGGCGAGGCGTCGTCGGTGATATTGGTGGCCTCCGCCTGCACGACGTTGCGCTCGGCGGCGGGCTGCGGGCTGGAGCAGGCGCCGAGCGCGAGCAGGGCAGTCAGGGTCAGGCGCATCGGGATTCCTCTTTCGTCCGGGAACGTAACGAATAGCCCGATGCGCCCGTTCCGCCAGCCTAGTCTTCAAGCGGCCGGTTGCCGACAAAGCCGAGCCTGGTGATGCCCGCGCGCTTCACCGTGGCGAGAATCCCGTCGAACCGTTCGTAGCGCGCCTCGGGATCGGTCTGCAGATGGAGGATCGCGCCCGATTTCTGCAGCGCCGCCAGCCGCTCGGGCAGCGCCGCATCGGCAAGCGCCACGCCGTTCCAATGGAGCGCGCCCTGCCGGTCGATCGCAAGGACGGAAGGCGGCAGCGGATCGGCGACCGGGTTCAGGCCCGAAGGCAGGTCGACCGGCACCTTGTGCGAGGCGATCGGGATGGCGATGATGATCACGACGAGCAGCACCAGCATCACGTCGATCAACGGAGTGATGTTGATCGCGCCGATCGGGGCGGTATCGGGAATGCGGCGAGCGCGGACGGCACGGATCATGGCACCTCTCCTCGTTATGATGATGTAACATCACATAGAGAAATGCGGATGGCAATGCCCAGCTCCCCTATCCTCTCCCCTGAAGGCGGGCACTTACCTCGCTGAGGCAAGCAGCCCCCTGTCATCTCCGCGAATACCCCTCCGTCATCGCCGCCTTCGCGGGGATGACGACTATTGGGCACGTCTTTCCCAAGGGGATAGGCGGCGGCGGAGAGCGAGGAGTCAGCCCCTCAGCAATTCTCGTATTTCCAGTTCCGCCGCTTCCCCTCGCGCATCCAGGCGACCGCCTCGGCGACGCGCTTGGCCCTGGTCTCCGGCCGCTTGGCCTCGGCGATCCATTCACAATATTCGCGGCGGCAGCTCGGCGGGAAGGCATCGAAGACGGCGGCGGCGGCATCGTCGGCCGCCAGCGCCTCGGCCAGCTCGGGCGGCACTGCCGCCTCACCCTTGGGCGCGGCGCGCGGCCGGGCGGGCTTCGCTTCGGCCGCCAGCGCCGCCGCCTCGCGGATCAGCCGCTCGACTTCGGCCGCACCAGGCAGGTCGTCCAGCGATGCGATGCGGCCGAACTGGCCCATCGCCTCGCCTTCCCTGCCGGTTTCATTGTCCTGCCGGTTCCAGAAGCCGAAGCTGGCATGCGCCTGGAACGCGGCCATGTTGGCGAAGGGCCGGCCGCCGAGCGTGAAGAAGGGGTGCGACCATTTGATCGTCTCCTCCACTTCGGGCACCGCGGCGTGGAAGCGCGCGCGAATCCATTGCAGGATCGGCCGCGCGAACGCGGCGCGGCTCTCGATATAGGCGTCTACCCGGGGATCGCTGGCCATGGGGCGGCATGTTCCGCCGCCCCCCGCGCAACGTCAATAGCGGCGCTCAGGGCTCGAGCGCGTCCCCATCGGCGTCGTCCAGATCGTCGTCGTCCGCCAGCTCGTCCTCATCGAACCCGTCCTGGATCTCGTCCTCGGAGATGGCGCGCGCGCGCTGGCCGCCGTCCTCGTCCTCCTCGCCGATCTCGTCGTCGACCATGCGCAGATCGTCTTCGTCGTCATCGGCGTCGGCGCCGAGATCGGGTGCCATGTCGGTCAGGACATTGCCGTCGCTCGGGCCGTCGGTGGTCGCCTCGAGAATCTCGGCGCGCTGGCTCTCGTCATAGCCCTCTTCGTCGAACCCGTCATCGCCTGGGCCGCGCCCCGGAACCTGATAGCCACCCATTATCCGTCCTCGCTTCACGGCGCCCGCCACGACGGCAGGCCCTTCCCAGTGCGAACGGCGATCGTGCCCGAGCGTTCCCTAGCTGGGGCGGAACATGCGTCCGCGCTCGGTCACCGCAACTACCACGAAAGCGATGAGGCCCATAAGCAGGAATCCGGTGTAGAGCGGCACGGTGGTACCGTCGAACGCCTGGCCGATCGCCGCGCCGATCAGCGCCGAGCCGAGCGTGGTGACGAAGCCCTGCAGGCTCGAGGCGGTGCCGGCGATCTCCCCCATCCGCTCCATCGCCATCGCGGAGAAATTGGACGTGGAAAGGCCCACGCATCCCATCATCAGCGCCTGGAGCAGCGTGAAGCTCCAGATCGATTCGAAGCCGCTCCAGGCCACGGCGAGGTGGATCGCGGCAAAGACGATCATGCCGGCAAGCGCCGTGTGCGAGATGCGGCGCATGCCCATCTTCATCACCAGGCGCGAGTTGAGGAACGAGCCCAGCGCCATGGTCGAGGCGACACAGGGGAAGACGACCGCCAGCAGCTCGGGCGCTTGGAACACGTCCTCCATCACCTGCTGCACCGAACCGATAAAGCCGAACATGCCGCCCGACAGCAGCATGATGCCGATCGTATAGCCCACTGCCTGGCGATCGCGCAGCATCAGGCCGTAATCGGCGAGCACCCGCGCCGGGCTGAGCGACAGCCGCCCCTCCTGCCCCAGCGTCTCGGGCATGCGCAGCCAGAACCACAGCACCACCAGGCACGCGAGCGCGGCGACGGCCCAGAAGATCAGCCGCCACGAACCGGCATAGAGGATCAACTGCCCCAGGCTCGGCGCGACGATCGGCGCGGCCATGAAGACGATGAAGGCCAGGCTCATCACCCGTGCCATCGCCCGGCCGGCGAAACAGTCGCGCACCAGCGCCACCGAGACGACGCGCGCGCCCGCCGCCGACGCGCCCATGGCCGCGCGGGCCACCAGCAGCAGCAGGAAGCTGCCCGAGAGCGCCGCCACTGCGCTCGTCACCACATAGGAGGCCAGCGCGAGCGCCAGCACCGGCCGCCGCCCGTAACGGTCCGAGAGCGGGCCATAGGCGAGCTGGGCGAAGGCGAAGCCGATCAGGAACGCGGTGACGACATATTGGCGATGATTGGGCGCGTCGACGCCCAGGCTCGCGCCGATCGCGGGCAGCGCGGGCAGCATCGAATCGATGCCGAGCGCGGTGAGCGCCATCATGGCGGCGACCAGGCTGACGAACTCGCCGAACGCGAGCGGCGCCTTGTTCTGCGCCTGCGTTGTGAGGTGCGGCTCTTCCATGCCGGCGCAAATGACGCATCCTGCCGTGCGCGTCACCCCCCAAAGCCAACGCCTTTCTTGTGCCGGCCATGCGCTTCCGTTAGTGTGTTGCCTTTGCGATACACCAATGGAGAGCGCCGATGCGTCGCCTGCCCCTTCTGCTGCTTCCCCTCGCGCTCGCCGCCTGCAACGGCGGCACCAGCACCCCGGTGACGATCGACGTGAAGTCGGACGATGGCGACAATGGCAGCTTCCGGATGGAGAACGGCACCGTCTCGATCAAGGGCGACGGCTTCCAGGGCAATTTCAGGGTGCCGCAGATCAAGATGAAGGCCGACGACGTCGATCTCGACGGCGTGAAGCTCTATCCCAAGTCCGAGATCGCCGGCTTCCACATCACCGGCAGCGACAAGCCGGGCAAGAGCAAGGACGGGGGCAAGGTGCGGATCGACTTCACCAGCCCGGCCTCGCTCGCCGCCGTCCAGAGCTGGTTCCGCGACGGCTTCACGAAGAAGGGCTTCAAGTTCGCGGCCAAGGGGGACGGCTTTGCCGGCACCACGTCGGACGGCGGCACCTTCACGCTCGACCTGAGCGCGGATGGCGGCGCGAAGGTCAAGGGCCGCATGGAGATGGCCGGCAGCTAGGGTCGGGGCGCAATCGGCAAACGCCGTCTCTCTCCGCCATTCTCCACTGCCGTCCCCGCGGCCACGAGTCCGAGCCATGCCGGCGCACCTCTTGTCGCGCCGGCACCGGCGGGTCTAACTGGGCCCAAGGAGACTCAATAGATGGCTACTGTTCTCGACGAGGTGCCCCTCGTCTCGATGGCCGAACAGGCGAACGATCCCGACGGATTCGCGCAGAAGTTCGGCCAGTCCTTCCGGCGCTTCGGCTTCGCGATGGTCGCCGACCATGGCGTGCCGCAGGAGCTGATCGATCGCGCCTGGGCGATGACCAAGGCGTTCTTCGAGCTGCCCGAGGCGGAGAAGCGCGCCTATTTCGTCGAAGGCGGCGGCGGCGCGCGCGGCTACACGCCGTTCAAGACCGAGATCGCCAAGGGCGCGCAATATGTCGACCTGAAGGAATTCTGGCATGTCGGCCGCGAGCTGACCAAGGGCCATCGCTTCGAGAACGACATGGCGCCGAACATCTGGCCGGATCGCCCCGAGGGCTTCAAGGAGACGTTCCTCGAGCTGTTCCAGGCGTTCGACGACGCGGGCGACCGGCTGCTCTCGGCGATCGCCCGCTATCTCGGCCTCCAGCCCGACTGGTTCGATCGCGCGGTGCGCGACGGCAATTCCGTGCTGCGTCTGCTCCACTATCCGCCCGTCGCCGCCGACGCGCCCGAAGTGCGGGCCGGCGCGCATGAGGACATCAACCTGATCACCCTGCTGCTCGGCGCCGAGGAAGCCGGCCTCGAGCTGCTCGACAAGGACGGCCGCTGGCTGCCGGTCAAGCCGCCCGAAGGCGCGATGGTGGTCAATGTCGGCGACATGCTGCAGCGCCTGACCAACCATTACCTGCCCTCGACCACCCACCGCGTGGTCAATCCGCCGGTCGAGCGCCGCGGCACCCCGCGTTACTCGATGCCCTTCTTCCTGCACCCGGCGCCGGACTTCCTGATCGAGACGCTGCCGTCGACGATCACCGCGGACAGCCCGAACCGCTATCCGGAGCCGATCACCGCGCATGATTATCTGTTCGAGCGGCTGGTCGAGATCGGGCTGATCAAGAAGTAAGGCCGGAGCAAAGAAATCCTCCGTCACCCTGAACTTGTTTCAGGGTCCAAGGTGCAGCTAGGTGCCGACAGCGCGGCCCCTGCTGCGCGTTGGATGCTGAAACGAGTTCAGCATGACGGGGAATGAGCTGACAATGACCGAACCGCTTCGTATCGCACTTGCAGGCCTGGGCACCGTCGGCGCGGGCGTGATCCGCCTGATCGACGCGAATGCGGCGCTGATCGCCCGCCGCGCCGGCCGGCCGATCGAAGTGGTCGCCGTCTCCGCGCGCGACCGGGCCAAGGATCGCGGCGTCGACATCACGCGCTTCGACTGGGTCGACGATACCGCCGCGCTGGCGCGCCATCCCCGGGCGGACGTGGTGGTCGAGCTGGTCGGCGGCTCGGACGGCCCCGCCCTCGCCCTGGCCCGCGCGGCGCTGAACGGCGGCAAGAGCCTGGTCACCGCCAACAAGGCGATGATCGCGCATCATGGCCTGGAGCTCGCCGCCGCCGCCGAGGATGCCGGCCTGGCGCTCAAGTTCGAAGCCGCGGTGGCGGGCGGCGTGCCGGTGATCAAGGGGCTGCGCGAAGGCGCCGCCGCCAACGAGATCGCCCGCGTCTACGGCATCCTCAACGGCACCTGCAATTTCATCCTGTCCAAGATGGAAGCCGAGGGCCGCGACTTCGCCGAGATCCTCGCCGAGGCGCAGCGCCTCGGCTATGCCGAAGCGGACCCGAGCTTCGACATCGACGGCGTCGATGCGGCGCACAAGCTCTCGATCCTCGCCAGCCTCGCCTTCGGCACCCAGCCGGCGTTCGACCGGGTGGCGATCGCCGGCGTGCGCCACGTCCTCGCGGCGGACATCGCCGAGGCCGCCTCGCTCGGCTACCGCATCCGCCTGCTCGGCATCGCCGATGCCGGCCCGGGCGGACTGTTCCAGCGCGTGCATCCGCATCTCGTGCCGCTCAGCCACCCGCTTGCCCATGTCACGGGCTCGACCAACGCGGTCGTCGCGGAGGGGAATTTCGTCGGCCGGCTGCTGTTCCAGGGCGCGGGCGCCGGCGACGGCCCGACCGCATCCGCCGTGGTGGCCGACCTGATCGACATCGCCCGCGGCGAATTCGGCCACCCTTATGCGATGCCCGCCGCGGCGCTCGCGGCGCAGGACGCGGCCGATGCCGGCGAGCGGACCGGCCGCGCCTATGTGCGCTTCACCGTGGCGGACAAGGTGGGCGTGCTCGCCGAGATCGCCGCGGCGATGCGCGATGCCGGCGTCTCGATCGAGAGCCTGATGCAGCGCGGCGCCAATCCCGACGGCAGCGTGCTCGTCGCCATCGTCACGCATGAAGGGCCGGAACGCGCGGTATCGCAGGCGCTCGACAAGCTGCGCGGCTCGGCCAGCCTGATGGGCGAGCCGATGTGGATGCACATCCTGGCCGGCTGACGGTCCGCCCGCCGCAGCTCAGTCGAGGCTGCTCTTCAGCACCTGCCGCCCCTTTTGCGGGCATACCGGCGCACCGGTGGTGCCGCAGGCCATGCCGGTGTTGCGCACCGCGTCGCGCTTGGCATCCGTGACTTCGGTGCTGGGAAGCGGCAGGCGATAGCGCCTGGCGGGATCGGCCGGCACCGCGATGGCCAGGTTGCGCGGCTGCGGCGCGGCGCGGGCGGGGATGCGGGTGACGCGCGTCACCCGCGCCCTGGCCTTGCGGCGATGCTGCGGCGGCTCGGCGGCGGGCAGGGCATTGGCGAGGGCAAGGGCGAACAGCAGCATCCGGGTCTCCGACAGGGGGGCACCGCGCTCAACGCGCGGCGCGGCGCCGGTTTCCCTCGGGTTTTCTCAGGGCGCCAGTTCGCGGCGGACGGTGCGCACCCCGCGCGCGTTGACGCTCATCGTCACGCCCGCAAAGCCGCAGCGCACCAGGAACGCGCCCTCGCCGCAGGGCGCGCGTCCGTCCGCCCCGTCGAACAGCCGGTTGAGCCGCCCCTGGTCGGTATCGGGTCCATTGTACGTCGTGGTCAGCGGCACCCGGTATTTGTCCGCCTCGCGCCGCGAGCAGACGACGATCTCGCTCTCGTCGCGCGCGCGCCGGCATGCGGGATTGGCCGACCAGCGCTGGCGGTGGGCCTCCATCACCTGCGCCGGCGACGGATCATTGCTCTGGGCAAGCAGAAACAGGGCGATCATCAGCATGTGCACGTCCTCCGCCCCCGGATTTCGTTTCACTAGCGGCAAGTTGTGACCGAATTGGGAACGGCCGCATGCTGACAACGTTAGCGGAATCGACAAGCGCCACGGCGCTGCCTAATCGCCGCCGCAAGTCCAATCACCCGGGGTATCCCATTCCCATGCAGCAGACCGCCAGCCACGCCCTCGATCGCGTCCTCGTCCTCGAAATGGTGCGCGTGACCGAAGCGGCGGCGATCGCCGCCTCCACCCTGGTCGGCCGCGGCGACGAGAAGGCGGCCGATGCCGCCGCCGTCGAGGCGATGCGCGACGCGCTCAACAAGCTCTATCTCGACGGCACCGTCGTGATCGGCGAAGGCGAACGGGACGAGGCCCCGATGCTCTATATCGGCGAGAAGGTGGGCGCGGCACAGGGCAAGGGCCCAGCGATCGACATCGCGCTCGACCCGCTCGAAGGCACCACCATCTGCGCCAAGGCCGGCCCCAATGCGCTGGCGGTGCTCGCGGTGGCGGAGAAGGGCGGCCTGCTCAACGCACCCGACGTCTATATGGACAAGATCGCGGTCGGCTCCGGCTATCCCGAGGGCGTGATCGACCTGAACAAGTCGCCGACCGAGAATGTGCGAGCGATCGCCGCCGCCAAGGGCGTGCAGCCGCACGAGATCATCGCCTGCGTGCTCGATCGCCCGCGCCACGAGAAGCTGATCGCCGAGCTGCGCGACGTCGGTTGCGGCGTGGTGCTGATCGGCGACGGCGACGTGGCCGGCGTGATCGCCACCACCGATCCCGAGACGACGATCGACGTCTATATGGGCCAGGGCGGCGCCCCCGAGGGCGTACTCGCCTGCGCGGCGCTGCGCTGCGTCGGCGGCCAGTTCAAGGGCCGGCTGGTCTTCCGCAACGACGACGAGCGCCAGCGCGCGCGGAAATGGGGGATCGAGGATCTCGACAAGATCTACGACCTTACCGAGCTCGCCAAGGGCGACTGCATCTTCGCTGCGACGGGCGTGACCGATGGCTCGCTGCTCGAGGGCGTGAAGCGTTTCGCCAACAAGATGACCACCGAGAGCGTGGTGATGCGCGCCCATTCCGGCACGGTCCGCTGGGTGAAGGGCGAGCACCGGCTCTGAGCGGCATCGCGCGGTACCGTGCTGCGGCTGCCAATGCCGTCATGCCGCACGCGCTTCGGCATCCAACGCACCGCAGATAGCGTCGCGCGATCGCTTGGGTTGAGTGCCCGGAGCAGCCCTTGAAACTTTGTCCGTCATCCCCGCCTTCGCGGGGATGACGATTATTGGAAGGCCCTTGTCTCAAGGGATAGCCGCCAAACCCACCCCGAATGACGCAGGGATGCGCCCGCCTTGCAATGTAGGCTTCCGCATGGCGTGCTCGCCCGGCCGCGTGCACTGCCGGGCCGCTCTTTCAACCGTAGGAAATATAGGACGCCTGGCACCAGGGCGCCGGGCAACGAAGTTGCGCAGGCCCTGCCCGGCACAAGCCATTGGACGTCGGGACCTTCGGGACTTTCCAAGTGATTCGCGCCGTAGCCGTATAGGAAGATTCTACCCCGCCGCGGCCAGCCCGTGCGCCGCCGCGAAGGGCAGCCATAGCGAGACGCGCGCATCGTCCGGCAGCGGCATCGCCCGCGCCGGATCCTCGGGAAGCATGGTCAGCCAGTCATATTGCCATGGCTCGAGCGGCAGGCAGGCGACGCGGTACTGCGCGCGGGCGACCGCGAGCAGCATCGGCTCCGGGCGTGGCGGGATCGGCTCGCCCCCGGCCAGCATCGCGCTGAAGTCGAAGGGCAAGGCAAGCAGCCGGGCAGAGTCGGGCCGATACCAGCGCCGGGTCGCGGCCAGCGCGAGCAGCTCGGCCAGCACCGGATCCATGCCCGGCCAGGCCGGGGCTTCGCGCTCGATCCCGCGGGCACGGTGGACTTCGGCCTTGGTCCGCTCGATCCGCGCCAGTGCGGCGGGAATGGCGCCGACGTCCTGGGCTCCGCCCGGCGGCCGCGACGCCTCCAGCCAGGCGGGAAAGCCGGCGCCGAAATCGTAGAGCGTATAGCTGCGCGACGGCTGCGCGGCGATATAGCCCCGGGCGAACAGGCCGAAGGCGGTCGGCCCGGCCAGCGCCGCGAGCAGGGGATATTCGCGCTCCAGGCACTCGGTCAGCCGCTGGCGATAGCCGCGGGCATAGATCTGGACCCGATCCTCCGCGGTCAGCCGGTTATCGCCCCGGACATGGTCGCGCGCATCGCGATCGGAAGCGGCGAGGATCGCTTCCTGCATCCAGTCCTGCAGCGCGGCGAGCTCAGGCGGCAAGCGACAGCCCCTCGCGCACGCGCCGCGCCTTGGCCAGCTCGGCTGCGACCACGGCGAATTCGGGAATGTCGGCATCCCATTCGACCATCGTGGCGACCGGTCCGCAGCGTTCCCAGACCCGGGCATAGAGCGGCCACACCGCATCGGGCACCGGCGCGTCATGGGTATCGATCAGATGGGTGCCATGGTCGCTCGGCCCGGCGAGATGGACCTGCACGACATGCTCGGCGGGGATTACCTCGAGATAGGCGAGCGGATCGAGCGCGTGGTTGAAGCTCGAGACATGGACGTTGTTGACGTCGAGCAGCAACCCGCAGCCGGTCGCCGCGCACAATCGCGCCAGGAACTCGGCCTCGGGCATCTGGCTGGCGCGGAACTCCAGATAGGTGCTCGGATTCTCGACGATCAGCGGCCGGCCCAGGAAATCCTGCACTTGGGCCACCCGGTCCGCGACATGCGCCAGCGCCGCCTGGGTGAGCGGCATCGGCAGCAGATCATGGCTGTTCACGCCCTGCACACCGGTCCAGCACAGATGGTCCGAGATCCAGAGCGGCCGGAAGCGCTCGGCCAGGGCGCGCAGCTTGGCGAGATAGGCCATGTCGAGCGGCGCGGTGCTGCCGATCGACAGCGACACGCCGTGCAGCACCACCGGCCGGTGCGCCGCGACATGCTCGAACACGCGCATGCCATAGCCGGCATTGTCGAGCAGATTCTCGGTGATCGCCTCGAACCAGTCGACGCCCCAGGCTTCCGGGGGCGTCAACATCAGGTGGGGGAAATGCTCCTCGCGCAGCCCCAGCCCGTCGCCGGGATTGGGCAGGCCGAGCCGAGGCTGCGTCATCGCCTCCCCTCCTTTAGGTCGAGGGCGGATAGGCGAGGCGCAGGTCGTTCGGCGCCTGCTGGACAAGGCCCGGCACCGGCTTGTCCGGATCGCCATTGACCTTGTAGGCCACGACCTTGGCAAAGGCCTGGAAGGCGATGTCCTCCACCTTGTCGCCTTCCTTGAAGTCGATCGTGGCGATCTTCTTCGAGGAAGGCGCGCCGCAGCCCGAGGGGGTGGGCGACGGCGAGGGCGACGGGGTGCCGCACAGATTCTTGTCCGCCTGGGCCTTTGGAGCGCCGCAGAGCACCGGCTTGGAACTGCCGACCAGCGCCCAGACCTCCATCGAGCCCGATTTGGGATAGAGCTGGAGCGCCGAGATCGGCACCGCGCAGCCGCCGAAGCCGCCGCAGATATTGTCGCTCGGCGCAGTGTACATCGGGCCGCTCGGCGTCGGCGTCGGCGATGGCGTGGGGGTGCCGCACAGCCCGCCATAGGTGCGCATCGTCACCGCCGAGCAGCCGCCACCCTTCACCGTGGTCGGCGTGCCGCAGCCGCCGCCCGCGACCGGGTTCGCCTTGGGCGCGTTCGAGGTCTTGGAGGAAGCGGCGCCGCAGCCGCTGCTCGCCCCGCCGCAGCTGCCGCCGCCGCTGGTGAGCTGGACGAAGCCGCAGCCGCCCTGCCCCTTGCACAGGTTCGAGCCGCGGCAGGTGTGGTAGATCGAAGTCTGGGCGCAGGCATTGGTGCCCCATTTGCCCCCGACCTCGGCCAGGTCGAGGCCCTGGCAGGCATGGTTGACGATGTTCGAATCCGGCTCGCCGACGCCGACCGAAAGGTCCGGCGTCCGGCCGAACACCGCCCAGGCAGTCGACATGCGGTCGCCCGATCCCGCCATCGAGGGGAAGGGGAAGGACACGGTGGCGCCGGCCGGGTTCCAATAGCTGTCGAGCACGGTGGTGACGCCCTTGATCGCGCCGCACACCGCCTGGCTCATCTTCTGGAAGCTGGCGGCGCTGTCCGCGCCGTTCTTCAGGCTGTTGAGCGCATGGGCGATCTGCTCGGGCGTGGCCAGGCCATAGGGATTGTCCTTGGGATCATAGCCCTCGGTGGTCAGGTCCGCCGCGGTCCATTTGCCGATCCTGGGCGAGTGATCCCAGGTCTCGAGCCCGCCGCTGCCGCGAATGTCCTCGATCTCGCGGAAGCGGGTGTAATGGTCGATCCCGTCATTGTCGGCGCGCGCCGCGGCATCGGACGAGGGGATCAGCTTGCCGGTCTGCGAATAGCTCGGATAGTCCGAGGCGAGCGCGTCGCGGTCCGGGCAGTAATGCGGGCTCACCGCGCCCTGGACGAGCTTGGCGGCATCGTCCTTCAGCCGCTGGCCCTTCTCGTCATAGCGTGCGCCCAGCGTGGCGCCCTCGCCCTGGTCGGTGATCGCGTTCATCATGTTGAGCGCCTGTTTCAGCGCGATCTCGGGATCGGTGAGCGCGATCGTGGTCTCGAAGCCCATGAACTCGCGCATCGGATGGCCGGGGAAGCTGAAATTGTTGAACAGGTCGTTCTGCTGGCCCGAGGCGTCCATCACATGGTCCCAGAGCCGCGACCCGTCCTCATAGGTGATCAGCAGATAGTCGCGATAGCATTGGTACATATAGCCGATCGAGCCGAACATGATGTGCGCGTCGAGCTCGGCCGCGGTCGTGTATTTGAACGGCACCTTGGGGAAATATCGCTCCTGGTTGCGAACGATGTCCTTCTCGGCCGTTTCCTGCGGCTGCTCGATGGCGAGGAACAGCTTGATCCGCTCCTCGTCGAGCGGGCCGACATTGACCTTCACGTCCTTGAACCGGTTGGTGTCCGTCAGGTCGACGACACCCGGGATCCGGGTGAGCTTGGGGCCATAGCAGGTCCAGCCATGATCGCCGCTCTGCAGCGCAGTGGCGGTGAAGCTCGGCACGGCGCCGATCGCGGTGGCGAGATTGGCCGCCATCTGGAGGTGGAGCATCTCCTGGATGAACACCGAGAAGACGATGTTGAACGCCTTCTTGTTGCCCCAGCCCTTCTTGCCGGGCTTGTGCTCGAAGATCGCGCTGGTCTTGGCGCCCGGCCATTGCCGGCCCTTGTAGAAGCTGTTCCCCTGGCTGGTGATGGGGTGCATGCCGGTGATCGAATAGAGCGAGGTCATGTAGAGCGGGATGGTGAACAGCTCGACATTGACCGCCGCCTGCGCGATCCAACGCACCACCAGCGTATCGGTCTCGAGGAATTTGAGAGGGCGCGCGGACAGTTCGCCCGGCTTGTGCGTCAGATGCATGGCAATTTCCCCCAAGCTTCGCGAAAGCCCGCGATGGCAATGGGTTCCTCCAACAGAATTGGCACGTCAATCGACGAAAGAACCAATATAGTTGCATGCGATATTTGTTACGCCTGACAGTCAATTTACGCTTTTCTTGAACCATCTCCTCATACTTGCCTCGCCGTGCGGTGGCGCTATCCCGCTGCGGGTTCGCAAGGAGGGAGCGGGACATGGATGCGCGCATGGCGCCGGCGCTGCTGGTCGCATCGCTGGCAGTACTCGCCTGGTTCCGGCGGAACGACGTGCGCGGCTTCGGGCGCCTCCGCGCGATCGAGGACACGCAAGAGCGCCAGCGCGCCTTCCTGCGCTGGACCCGCAACGCCTGCGCCCTGTATCTGGGGGTGCCGCTGATCGGGCTGGCGCTGCTCGGCAGGCTCGATGCGCTCTGGACCTTTCCCGATGCATTCGCCCCGCTGACCCCGGCAATGCCAGACTTTCGCATCGGCAGCCCCCTGGTCCTCGGGCTCATGGTCGGGGCGCTGTTCGGGGGAGGCGCGCTGGGGGCAATGCTGCGGCTCGGGCGCCGCCGCCCCGCCAGGCCGGCGCTGGACATCACCGCGATGCTGCCGCGCAACCGGGCCGAGCTGCTCCGCGTCGTGCCGCTGGCCGTCAATGCCGGGATCAGCGAGGAGATATTCTTCCGCCTCTATCTGCCGCTCCTGATCGTCCTGAGCGGCGGCGCTCCGGCATTCGCCTTCATCGCCTCGACGCTGCTCTTCGGGCTGCTCCATCGCTACCAGGGATGGCTGGGCATGGCGCTGGCGACTCTGCTCGCGGCGTTGTTCGCGGCGCTCTATCTGGGCACCGGCGGACTGGCGGCGCCGATCTTCGTCCACCTGCTCATCGACTTCAACGCGCTGGTCCTGCGTCCCGCCATCGCCCTGCGGTTTCCCGCGCGACCCGATTGACACCAGCAACACACCAAGTACGCCCTCCTCCCAATTCCGGTTCCGATGGAGGTTCGCATGCGGTTGGTCAGTCTCTTCGCCCTGGCGGTCGCCGCCGCACCGGTCGCCGCGCTGCCCGCGCGCCAGGCCGCTCCCGCCGCCCCGGCCCAGGCCGAGGGGTCGCCCTTCGTGATGGAGGAGGCGATGATCCCGATGCGCGACGGGGCGAAGCTCCACACGGTGATCCTGCGCCCCCGCGATCAGAAGGGCCCGCTGCCGATCCTGTTCAGCCGCACGCCCTATGGCGCCTCGGCCCGCGCGCCGCAGAGCGTGCCGGCCAGCTGGGCGGCGCTGGCCCGCGACGGCTATGTCTTCGTCTCGCAGGACATGCGCGGCCGCTTCCAGTCCGAGGGCGGCCCCTTCACGCTCTCCACCGAGATCAGGACCGGCAAGAACGCCGTCGACGAATCGACCGACGCCTATGATTCGATCGACTGGCTGGTGAAGAATGTGAAGCCCAACAACGGCAAGGTCGGCATGTGGGGCGTCTCCTATCCCGGCTTCACCGCCGCGGTCGCGCTCGCCCGCCCGCATCCGGCGCTCAAGGCGGTGAGCCCGCAGGCCGCCTGGACCGACTATTGGAAGAATGACGACCTGCACCGCTGGGGCGCGATGCGCCTCACTTATGCCAGCGACTGGGTGAACAGCCTCCAGGCCGACAAGACCAATGCCGGCATCGACCTGTACGACCGCTACGACACCTATGAATGGTTCCTCAAGGCGGGCTCGCCGGCGGACATCGAGGAGAAGTATTTCAAGGGCCGGGTGCCGCGCTACCGCGAGATGATCGAGCATCCCGACTATGACGAATTCTGGAAGAAGCAGGTCTGGTCGGACACGCTGAAGCGCACCACCGTGCCGACGCTCAACGTCGCCGGCTATTGGGACCAGGAAGACCCCTGGGGCAGCTGGCAGATCTTCTACAAGCAGCGCGAGAATGATCCGGACAGGCTCGCGCTGATGGTCGCCGGCCCGTGGAACCATGGCAGCTGGCGTTCGCCCGGCAACGCCCTCGGCCGCGTCCCGTTCGGCGTCGACAGCGGCACCCAGTTCATGGAGCAGGTCGAGGCGCCCTTCTTCGCCTATTGGCTGCACGGCAAGGGCACCAAACCCGATTATGCGCTGAAGAGCTTCCAGTCGGGCAGCTGGCAGTGGAAGACCTATAGCCAATGGCCGCTCGCCGGCGCGGCGCGCCGCAGCCTGTTCCTCCATGCCGATGGCAGCGTCTCGTTCCAGGCGCCGGCCGCAGGCGAGGGCTGCCGCGAATATATCTCCGACCCGGCCAACCCGGTGCCCTTCCGCCCGCGCCCGATGTCGGCCACCTATGCGACGCCGGACTGGCGCTGGTGGGAAACCGAGGACCAGCGCTTCGTCGAATATCGGCCGGACGTGCTCAGCTATGTCAGCGCCCCGCTCGACGGCGACCTGACAGTGACCGGCGCGATCACCGCCAGCCTGATGGCCGCGACCAGCGGCACCGACAGCGACTTCGTGGTCAAGCTGATCGACGTCTTCCCCGAGGACTATGAGAAGCCGCCGACTGCGCTCGGCGCCTATGCCAAGGGGCTGAACGGCTATCAGCTGCCGATCGCGATGGAAGTCCGCCGCGGCCGCTATCTCCAGTCGTTCGAGAAGGCGACGCCGCTGGTGCCCAACCAGGTCACCGACTGGTCGATCCCGCTGCGCGACCACGACCATGTCTTCAAGAAGGGCCACCGGATCATGGTCCAGATCCAGTCGAGCTGGTTCCCCATGATCGATCGCAACCCGCAGACCTTCGTGCCGAACATCTACAAGGCCAGGCCGGGCGATTACCGGAAGGCGACGCAGAAGGTGTGCGCCGGCTCGGCGATCATGCTGCCGGTGGTGGGGAACTAGGACGAATCGACATTCAGCTCTGTCCCTTCCACGCCCGGTGGCGAGGGACGGAAGCTGCATGTCGAAGCCTCTCCCTTCCGCCATGCCGAACTTGTTTCAGCATCCAATTCTCCACCAGCGATGTCGCCGGTGGCACGTTGGCCCCTGAAACAAGTTGCCACTTGTCAGTGCACCCGATTCCGTCATTCCCGCGCAGGCGGGGATCCAGGGCCAGGCGCGGCACAAGTGCAAGGCATTCCTGGCACTTCCGGAGAGCATTCGCGCGGTGGTGCCGATATCCCGCAACTACCCTGGATCCCCGCCTGCGCGGGGATGTCGGCCATCGGGCATTTGTCCCGAGAGGATAAACGCCAAACAAGTTCAGGGTGACGCAGGAGGCTGGTTCGAAGCGCTCCGGCCTGCCAGCCACATCCTTAGCCGGAATGTCGATTGGCCCCAGGGCTCCTAACTCCCTCTCCCCCTTTGGGAGAGGCTTCTAAATCTCCCCCCGCACCGCCAGGATCTGCACCCAGGGGTTGGGCTTCGCATCCCCCACGCGGTGCAGCGCGTTGCGGTCGTGATGGTCGAAGCTGCCCTGGCCCTTCACTTCGAGCGTGGTGTGGATGTCGTAGCTCCAGCCGCCCTCGTCGTCGAAGGCGATGTCGATCGTATAGGCATCGGTGCGGAAGGCATATTCGAGGAAATCGGTCGAGCAGATGCCGTAGCTGGTCTGCCCGCGCTTCGCCTCCACCCGGATTGCCTTGTCGCCCGGCGCGCCCTTGCCGGCGGCGAGCAGCACCTGGCCGCGCGGGATCGCCAGCGTCTGCAGGATCACGCCCGTGGCCGGCTCCCACAGCCAATAGCCCACCTGGTCGTGGAAGGTGATGTCCTCTTCCGCCGTGGTGATGTGGATATGGTAGCGCAGGCCGTAGAAGAGCTGCGGCCCGTTCGCCTGCGGGTCGATCGGCACGAATTCGATCCGCTCGATGAATTCGCGCTGCTCGGGCCCCTCGGCCTTCGGGTTGATGTCGACGCCCTTCCTGCCCTCCCAGCGGCCGGCGAGGCGCGCCAGGGGCCCCAGATTGGCGAGCGTGTTCGGATCGACGCCCTCGGGCTCGGTGAAGATGTCGAGCGGAAAGGGCTGCATCAGTTCTTCAGCCTGTAGCCGGTGCGGAAGATCGCGACGATAAGGCCCAGGCACAGCGCGAGGAAGCCGGCAGTGAAGCCCAGGCTCCAGCGCACGTCGATATCGCCGACATCCCCGAAAAAGGCCCAGCGGAAGCCGCTGATCAGATAGGCCACCGGATTGAACAGGCTGACCGTGCGCCACGGCTCGGGCAGGAAGCTCAGCGGATAGAAGCTGCCGCCCAGGAAGGTCAGCGGCGTCAGGATCAGCGCCGGCACCAGGTTGAGCTGCTCGAAGCCCTTGGCCCAGATGCCGATGATGAAGCCGAACATGCTGAAGCTGATCGAGGTGAGCAGCAGGAAGGCGAGCATCGCCAGCGGATGATCGACCCGGAGCGGCACGAACAATCCCGAGGTGAGCAGGATGATCAGCCCGATCACCACCGATTTGGTCGCCGCCGCGCCGACAAAGCCGATCACCAGCTCCACCGCCGAGATCGGCGCCGAGAGCAGCTCGAACACCGTGCCGGTGAATTTGGGGAAATAGATGCCGATCGAGGCATTGGCGACGCTCTGGGTGAGCAGCGACAGCATGATCAGCCCCGGCACGATGAAGCTGCCATAGGGCACGCCCTCGATCGAGGGGATGCGGCTGCCCATGCCGCTGCCGAACACGATGAAATAGAGCGAGGTGGTGATCACCGGAGTGGCGATCGACTGCCAGAGCGTGCGCAGCGTGCGCGCCATCTCGAACTTGTAGATCGCCCAGATGCCATGGAAATTGATGCCGGTCATGCGGCGGCTCCCTCGTTCGAGGTTTCGCGCTGCTCGACCAGCCCGACGAAGATGTCCTCCAGGCTCGACTTGGACGTGTCGAGATCCTTGAACGCGATGCCCATCTCGCCGAGCTTGCGGAGCAGCGAGGGGATGCCGGTGCGCTCGGCCTGGGCGTCGAAGGTGTAGCGCAGGCGCGTGCCCTCGTCCTCGAGGCTGAGATGCCATTCCTCGAGGCCGGCGGGGATCGCCGCCATCGGCTCGACCAGCGCGAGGTCGAGCTCGCGCTTGCCGAGCTTCTTCATCAGCGCGCTCTTGTCCTCGACGAGGAGCAGCTGGCCCTTGTTGATCACGCCCACCCGGTCGGCCATCTCCTCGGCCTCCTCGATATAGTGGGTGGTGAGGATGATCGTGGTGCCGCGCTCGCGCAGCTTGCCGATCATCTTCCACATGTCGCGCCGGAGCGAGACGTCGACGCCGGCGGTGGGCTCGTCGAGGAACAGGATGTCCGGCTCATGGCTGAGCGCCTTGGCGATCATCACGCGGCGCTTCATGCCGCCCGACAGCTCCATGATCTTGGCATCCCGCTTGTCCCAGAGAGACAGGTCCTTGAGCACCTGGTCGCAAAAGTCCTGGTCCGGCGCCTTGCCGAACAGGCCGCGCGAGAAGCGCAGCGCCGATCCGACGGTGGAGAACATGTCGACCGCGATCTCCTGCGGGACCAGCCCGATCTTCGATCGCGCGGCGCGCGGCTCGCGCACCGCGTCGTGCCCGGCGACCAGGATGGTGCCGGTGCTCGGCGTCACGATGCCGCAGATGATCGAGATGAGCGTGGTCTTGCCCGCGCCATTGGGGCCGAGCAGCGCGAATATCTCGCCCCGCCGGATCTCGAGATCGACGTGATCGAGCGCCTTGTGGCCTGAGCCATAGGTCTTGCTCACGCCCTTTATGGAAAGAATGGAAGTCATGATGCCCCCGGCCGGGAAAGGACCCGCTAAGTAAGCGCGGCAACGCGGCGCGGCAACCGCTCGGTACAAAAATCGAGGCAGTAGTTCCTCCCCGAGCTTGTCTCGGGGAGAGGAACCGCGGCGCGCAGCGGCGTGGCGGAGGGGCGGCGGCGGAACACCGCCGTCTACGACGGCGGCCCCTTCACCGTTCGCTGCGCAAATGGTTCCCCTCCCCCAGACAAGCTGGGGCGGCATTGGGGAGTTACTTCTTCCGCGCCTCGGCCACGGCGGCGGCGAGCCCGTCATAGTCGCGCATGCCGTAGAGCAGCCTGCCGCCGACCACCCAGCTCGGCGTGCCGGTCATCGCCAGCTTCTGGCCGAACTTGTGGTTGGCGAGGATCTCGCCCTCCACTGCCTTGGAGGCGATTGCCTGCTTCGCCCGGGCCATGTCGAGCCCGGCCTTCTGCGCCGCCGCCTCGATATTGCCCGCGCTCGGCCCGTCCGTCGCGAACAGCGCGTCGTGGAAAGCGGGGAACTTGTCCTGCTCGGCCGCGGCCAGCGCCCAGCGCGCGGCGACGAGGCTGTCCGGCCCGAGCACCGGATATTCGCGATAGACGACGCGCACGTTCGGATCGCGCTTCAGCAGCTCCGTGATCGCGGGCAGGCTCGCGCGGCAATAGCCGCAGGCATAGTCCATGAAGGCCACCAGGGTGACGTCGCCCCGCGGATTGCCGGCCCAGGCGCCGGCATAGGGCGTCTCCAGCTTCGGACGCTCGGCGGGGAGAGTCTTCTCGGCCGCGGCCGCCGCTTCCGCCTGCGCCTTCTCCGCATTGGCGCTCTGCTTCCGGTTGTAGCGCTCGACCGATTCGAGCAGCACCTCGGGATGGGCGAGCACATAGTCGTGCACCACCCGCTCCACGGCGCCGCGCGCGCCCATGCCGGGGATCAGCGCCTGGATGCCGGCGAACATGCCCGCGCCGAGCAGCGCACACAGGGCGAAAGCGCCGGCCAGCGCCAGCGGCGACCGCAGAAGCCGTTCGATCATTGCCTCTATCGGTCCTTCTTCTTCTTCCGGCTCTCGTCCCAGGCCGTCTGCGAAACCATGTTGATGTCCTGCGCCCGCACCCAGTCGGCCGAGCCCTGCGGGAGCCCGGCCATCGCGGCGCGCGAGCTCATCAGCGCGGTGCCGACATCCCCGATCAGATGCGCCCGCTCGGCCGTGGCGAGCGCGGTGCGCGGCTCGTCGCCCTTGCGATCATAGACGGTGCCTAGGTTCATCCAGGCAAAGGGATTGTCGTTGTCGCGCGCCACTGCCTGCTTGAGCACGCGCTCGGCCTCGGCAAGGTTCGCCTTGTCCTCGGTCGCGAGCAGCGCATGGCCGAGCGTGGAAGCGATCAGCGGCTGGTTGCCCGACAGGGCGGTTGCCTCGCGCAGCGGCTCGAGCGCCCCGCGCGGATCGCCCGATTCGAGCATGATCTGCCCCTCGAGTTCGAGGAAATAGGGATCCTTGGGCGCTGCCTTGACCAGCGCCTGGGTCTCGGCCGCCGCCTGCTCGGGATAGCCCGATTTGTGATAGGCATAGGCGCGGGCATAATGCGCCTGCACCGACTGGTCGCTCTGCGGATATTTTGTGAGCGTGTCCTTGGGATCGCTGACATAGCCGCGCAGCTTGGCCTGGACGCGCTTGAAGCGGCGTTCCAGATCCTGGTCGAGCGGCTTGTTCCAGCTCGGCGCGTTCATCAGGTCGGCCTTCAGCGTCTCGACGCGATCCTGCGACATCGGGTGGGTCTGGGCGAAGGGATCCACCTCCGGGCTGGTCGTGTAATAGCCATAGCGGTGCATCTGGGCCGTGAGCTTGTTGAAGAAGCTCAGCATGCCCTTGCCGCTGATCCCGGCGCTGTTGATGAACCGGGAGCCGGCCGCGTCGGCCGAGCTTTCCTGGACGCGGCTGAATGCCAGATACTTGCCGATCGCGGCGCGCTGGCCGGCCATCAGGATGCCGGTGCCGGCCTCGCCGCTGCCCGCCGCCATCGCCGCCACGCCGAGCAGCAGGCTGAGGATCGAGATGTTGGTATAGCCGCCGTCGTTCTGGAACACGGCATGGCCGCCGACGATATGGCCGATCTCGTGCGCGATCACGCCCTGCACTTCGTTGGCGCTGTCGGCGGCATCGATCAGGCCCGAATGGACATAGACGATCTGCCCCCCGGCGACGAAGGCGTTGATCGAGCTGTCGTTGATCAGCACTACCTTGGCATTGGCGGGCGACAGGCCGGCCGCGACGAACAGCGGCCTGGCCATGTCGTTGAGCAGCGCCTCGGTCTCGGCATCGCGCAGGATCGACTGGGCGGCCGCCGGCTGGATCCAGAGCAGCAAGACGGCCGAGAACAGGGCGAGGATGCGCTTCATGCCGTCCGTATCCTCCGATTTCCGACCGCGATCAATGGCGTTGGCCGTGCGCGTGCACCGATGAACCGCGTGTGAAGCCACGAAAAAGGGCGCCGGCCCAGCGGACCGGCGCCCCCTTTTCCTCAGGCCCGCGAATCAGGCGCCGAAGGTGCGCTGCCACCAGCCGCGCCGCGGCGTGCCGTCCTCGTTCTCGGCATCGTCCTCGGCGGCCTCGACCGGCGCGGTGTCCTGCGCCACCGGCACGGGCTCCTCTGCCGGCGCGGCGGCCGGCTCGGCTGCCACTGCCTTCTTGCGGGTGCGCTTCGGCTTGGCCGGCGCCGCTTCCGCCACCGGCTCGGGCACCGGCTCGGCCGGAGCCTCGACCGCGGGCGCGGCTTCGGCCTCGATGGCTTCCGCCTTCTTCTTGCGCGTGCGCTTCGGCTTGGCCGGGGCCGCTTCCGCCACCGGCTCGGGCGCCGGCTCGGCCTGAGCCTCGGCCACGGGCGCGGCCTCGGCTTCGGCGGCTTCCGCCTTCTTCCTGCGCGTGCGCTTCGGCTTGGCCGGGGCGGCTTCCGCCGCGACCGGTTCCGGCGCGGCTTCGGCCGGCTCGGCGGCATCGGCCGCGGCCTCGATCACCTCGTCACCGGCATCCTCGCCGCCAGCCTCGGCGCGATCGCCACGGCGGCCGCCGCGACGGCCACGGCGACGGCGCTTGCGGCCGCCTTCGCGGCCCTCGCCCTCACCTTCGCCGGCGCCAGCCATTTCCTCGCCCTCGCCAGCCTCGCCTTCCGCTTCGGCTTCCTCGCCGGCGTCGGCATCGGCCTCACCCTCGGCCGATTCGCCTTCCTCGCGACGGCCGCGGCCGCGGCCGCGGCGGCGGCGGCGGCGCTTGCGCCCGCCTTCGCCTTCCTCGCGTTCGCCACGACGCCCGCCCTCGGCCTCGGCCTCGAGCTCTTCCTCTTCCTCGTCGAGCTCCTCGATATACTCCTCGTCCTCGGGCTCCTCGATGAGCTTCTCGAACCTGGGCGCATGCGCCGGCGGCGGGCCCGAAGCCTCGACCGACATCCGCGCGCCCTCCAGCTCGCCGTCCGACAGGATCTCGACGGTCACGCCGTAACGGTCCTCGATCTCGGCAATGTCGGCGCGCTTCTTGTTGAGCACGTAGAAGGCGGCTTCCTGGCTCGCGCGCAGCGTGATCAGCGAGCCGCGGCCGCGCGCGGCCTCGTCCTCGATCAGGCGGAGCGCGGAAAGCCCGGCCGACGAAGCGGTGCGGACCAGGCCGGTGCCCTCGCAATGCGGGCACTGCACGGTCGATGCCTCGAGCACGCCGGTGCGCAGGCGCTGGCGGCTCATCTCCATCAGGCCGAACGCCGAGATGCGGCCCACCTGGATGCGGGCGCGATCGTTCTTCAGCGCCTCCTTCATCGCCTTCTCGACCTTGCGGACGTTGGACGAGTGATCCATGTCGATGAAGTCGATCACGACCAGGCCGGCCATGTCGCGCAGGCGCAGCTGGCGGGCGATCTCGTGCGCCGCTTCCAGGTTGGTCGCGGTCGCGGTCTGCTCGATATTGTGCTCGCGCGTCGAGCGGCCCGAGTTGATGTCGATCGAGACGAGCGCCTCGGTCGGGTTGATCACCAGATAGCCGCCGCTCTTCAGCTGGACTACGGGATTGTACATCGCCGAGAGCTGGTCCTCGACGCCGGCGCGCTGGAACAGCGGCACCGCGTCGGCATATTGCTTCACCTTCTTGGCGTGGCTCGGCATCAGGAGCTTCATGAAGTCCTTGGCCTGGCGATAGCCGTCCTCGCCCTCGA
>JAESGN010000392.1_pt1 | contig 46343 bp, 35 predicted proteins | sample 9269731 | NCBI WGS metagenome assembly JAESGN01 (sample SAMN15720683, study PRJNA650826) | algae metagenome | isolation source: Mojavia pulchra JT2-VF2 and co-occurring heterotrophs from desert soil | place: USA: Cadiz Valley, Joshua Tree National Park, CA | collected 1998-06-08
CCGGTCGGGCTACGCCCGCCCTCCGCCGCACGCAGCGCAAGGCCATCTTCAACAAACCAACATCATATCCGAAAAGGGGTCCCTCTTCGACGCCGATCGGGGGTCCCTTTTGAACGCCGTTTGACATCTTCTGGTTTGCACCTTCTATACGCCGCACGTTCATAATCTCGGCTTCCTTCGGGCGCAGGCTGAACGCATCGACATGCGCTTGATCGACGCTTGGCCGCGCGAAACCAAGGCCGACCGATCTCGCTTCGAGAAACTGAAGGAAGCATATGTGAAGGCGCGCTATTCGAAGCATTATCGCATCGCCGAAGACGAACTTGTCTGGCTCGGCGCGTGCGTCGAAAAATTGGGTCGCGCCGTTCATGAAATTTGTTCGGAGAGAATTGCCGGACTCGAAACTGCAGCCGGCAAAGCGGGATAAAATCCGCCAGTGCTCGTTCTCGTTGGTCAGCTGGCGATGTTGATCGTCTCCAAAGTGAATTGGTCATTGGTGTAGACGCAGATTTCGGCAGCGACCTCCATTGCCTTGCGGGCCAGTACTTCGGGGTCGCTTTCATAATCGACGAGTGCGCGCGCCGCCGAGAGTGCAAAATTGCCGCCCGAACCGATCGCGGCGACACCACCCTTGGGCTCGAGCACGTCGCCATTGCCGGTGATGACGAGTGTCACTTCCTTGTCGGCGACGATCATCATCGCCTCGAGGTTGCGAAGATATTTGTCGGTGCGCCAGTCCTTCGCGAGTTCGACCGCGGCGCGGAGCAGTTGGCCGTTATGGCGTTCGAGCTTGGCTTCGAGCCGCTCGAACAGCGTGAAGGCGTCGGCGGTCGCGCCCGCGAAGCCGCCGATCACACTGCCGTCGTGGAGGCGGCGGACCTTGCGGGCGTTGGGCTTCATCACCGTCTGGCCCATCGACACTTGGCCGTCACCGATGATGACGACCTTGTCGGCGCTGCGGGCGGAAAGGATGGTGGTTCCGTGCCAGGGCGAGGCACTTTGCGCATGGGGATTGGTCATGCGGCGCGATATGGGAGATAGGTCCCGTCGCCGCAAGGGGAGGGGTGTGGCGGTCCCTTCAGGACCAGACGAGCAACGCGCGGGCGCCCGCTGCGATGTCGATCATCGCTGGGCCTTCGAGCAGCACCGCTTCGCCGAGCTTTAGAACCTCGCCCGCGACACGACAACCGTCCGAGAGAGGCAGGAAAGTCATTTCGTCGCGACCAGCGAGGCATATCTCGTCCACGATCGGCCCGGCGAGATGCGTAACGTGAAAACGCGGACCGCTAACGAGTGCGCGCGATTCGGCCGGGTCGATCCTGAGGTCGTGGGGGTCGGCAACGGGCTTGCGATCTGCAACGGCCAGCCCTTCATCAAGATGGAGTGCGCGTGGACGGCCATAGTCGTAGAGGCGGTAGGTGCAGTCGATATTCTGTTGCACCTCGACAATGACCAAGCCGCCGCCAATCGCGTGGATCGTGCCCGCGGGATTATAGATGAAATCATGCGTATGCGCCGGTCGCCAGTCGATACGGTCGACTATCGATCCGTCGAGCGCGGCATCGCGCAACTCCTGCAACCCGACGGGTACGGTCAGCCCCACGCCGAGTTCGGCGCCGTCATCGGCGTCGAGGACGAGCCAGCATTCGTCTTTTCCCGATCGAAGCCCGGCACGCTGTGCGGTCGCATCGTCGGGATGCACCTGGATTGACAGGCGTTCCGATGTGAAGAGGAATTTGATCATGGTCGCCGCGATGTCATCGCCGTCGGGGTGCGCGAACCAGATTTCGCCAATTCGGCGGCCACCGAAATCCCCGAACGCCCTCGGAATATCGGTGCGTCCCCAGGGCTTTTCGACGACGAGGGTCTTCAGGCGCCGCGGCATGGCAACCTTGTGCTGGAAATGTCGACGCGAGGTCAAGTGCATGGGCGCCTCAGGCCGCGCGGTGGAGGCGGCTGCCGTTCCGGCCATTCGGCTGGTCCAGCCACAGCCCGCGCGTGTCATAGACGATTTTGTCGCTACGTTCCTCGATCGGGATCGACTTGAACAGGTCGTGATCGACGAGGACGATGAGCAGGTCGCAATCCGCAAGCGCCGTGTCGAGGTCGATCAGTTCAGCCCCGGTACCCGCAAACTCCATCGGCAGGCCGCGAGCATAGGGCTCGACGATCTCGATCCGCTTGCCGAAGCGGCGCGCGAGCGCGGCGGCGACTTCGACCGCGGGGCTTTCGCGAAAATCGTCGATATTGGGCTTGAACGCGAGGCCGAGGCAGGCGACGCGCGCGTCGGGGTGCTGCGACACGAGCATTTCGGCAGCGCCGATGACATGCGCGGTCTTGGCCAGATTGACCTCGCGCGCGGTGCGGATCAGGCGGCTGTGATCGGGCGCGCCGTGGACGAGGAACCACGGGTCGACCGCGATGCAATGGCCGCCGACGCCGGGGCCGGGCTGGAGGATGTTGACGCGGGGGTGGCGGTTGGCGAGGCGGATTACCTCCCAGACGTCGACGCTCATCTGCTCGGCCATCATCGACAGCTCGTTGGCAAAGGCGATATTGACGTCGCGATAGCTGTTTTCGACCAGCTTCACCATTTCGGCAGCGCGCGCCGAGGTGGTGACGCAGGCGCCGCGGACGAATTGGCGGTAAAAGGTCATCGCGCGGCGCGCGCAGCGCGGGGTGATGCCGCCGATGCAGCGGTCGTTGCCGATCAGCTCGACGAGGATGCGGCCGGGCAGCACGCGCTCGGGGCAATAGGCAATGAAGATGTCGGCCGCGCCGCTACACGCGCCGGGGACCTTCAGGTCGGGGCGCAGTTCGGCGATCAGTTCGGCGAGCTTTTCGGTCGTGCCGACGGGTGAGGTCGATTCGAGGATGACGAGGTTGCCCGCCTCGAGCTTCGGCGCGATCGCGCGTGCTGCGGACAAGACGTGGCTGATGTCGGGGCGGTGTTCTTCGTCGTGCGGGGTCGGCACAGCGACGACGAAGGTGTCGGCGGCTGCGACCCCGGTCGACGCGACGAGCGCGCCGCGCGCGACGACGCCCTGGACGAGGCCATCGAGGTCGACTTCCTCGATATGCACGCGGCCGCTGTTAACCGTGTCGACGACGCTCTGGCTCACATCGACGCCGGTGACCTTGCAGCCCGAACGCGCGATCAGCGCCGCGGTGGGGAGGCCAATGTAGCCGAGCCCGAGGACCGTGACCTTCTGTTCCGTATCAATGGGCACGCGCTACAATCTCCGCAATCTGTCTTGCCGCCGTGCCGTCACCGAATGGATTATGGGCGCGGGCCATGGCGGTATAGGCGTCCTTGTCGTCCAAAAGCTTGAAAATTTCGGAAACAATACGCGCTTTGTCGGTCCCCACAAGCCGCGCGGTGCCGGCTTCGATCCCTTCGGGCCGCTCGGTCGTCTCGCGCATCACGAGCACCGGCTTGCCGAGCGAGGGCGCTTCTTCCTGCACGCCGCCGCTGTCGGTCAGCACCAGCTCCGACGCGCCGAGCAGGCGGACGAAGTGCGGATAGTCGAGCGGGTCGATCAGCGCGACATTGGAAAGACCGCCAAGGATGGGCTCCATCGCGCTGCGGACGTGCGGATTGGGGTGGACGGGGAAGATCACCGCGACGTCGTCGCGCGCGGCAATGGCGGCGATGGCATCGGCGATGGCCTTCATCCCGTCGCCGAAATTCTCGCGCCGGTGCGAGGTCACGGCGATGATCCGCCGGCCTGCGAAGCGCGCGAGCAGCGGGTCGAGGCCGGCGGCGAGCGATGGCTCTTCGTCGATCCGCGCCGTGGTCGCGAGCAATGCGTCGATGACAGTGTTGCCCGTCACATGGATCCGATCGGCGGGCACATTTTCGGCGCGGAGCGCGGCGGCGGCGGTTTCGGTCGGCGCGAAATGCAGGTCGGCGACCGCGCCGGCGACCTTGCGGTTCACCTCCTCGGGCCAGGGGTGATAGATGTTGCCGCTACGCAGCCCGGCCTCGACATGGCCAACAGGGATCTTGCGGAAATAGGCGGCGAGCGTCGCCGCCATCGTCGTCAGCGTATCGCCGTGGACGAGGATGCGGTCGGGCCGTTCGGCGTCGAAAGTCTCGCCGAGCCCGACGACCAGCCGGGCGAGCAGCCCGTCGAGCGTCTGGCCGGCCTGCATAACGTCAAGGTCGATGTCGGGCACGATGCGCGCGATTTCGAGCACCTGGTCGAGCATTTCGCGGTGCTGCGCGGTGACGCAGACGCGCGCGTCCAGCCCCGCCTCTGCACGCAGGGCGTGGACGACGGGAAACATCTTTATCGCTTCCGGACGCGTGCCGAAAACGGTCATCACCTTCATATCAATCTCCTGACCGAAAGCCCGGCCGCGACCGGCGGCGGGTATCGATACGCTATCGCGGAATAGCCGGCAAAGCTTGCAACACCCTTAAGCAACGATGATCGCGGCGGATTTTCCGGATAGACGACATCAATGCAACATTTGCGTGATAAAGCTGTATATTGTCTCGCGGAACGGCGGAGGCTAGAGGCATCCGCGATGCGCAAGCCGCCTTTCGCGCGCTCGATATATATATATATATATTTGGAAGTTGGGTTTTCATGTTCTGGAAGCGTAAGAGCAAGCCGGTTCCGCCGCCCCCGGCCAGCTTCGCCATCCCGGCAGGGCAGCGCGTCTATGCGATCGGCGATATTCACGGGCGCGACGATTTGTTCGCCGAGCTGATCGCGCTGATCCGCGCCGACAACGCCGCGCTCGGTCCGGCGCGCGTCAGCTTGATCCTGCTCGGGGACCTTGTCGACCGCGGCCCCCGTTCGGCCGAAGTGGTCGAACGCGCGCTCGGCTTGCGCGGCGAATTCGACGAACTGCGCCTGTTGATCGGCAATCATGAGGAATGTTTCCTGGCGGCGTTGACGGGCGATGTCCGCCGTTTGCGCTATTTCATGCGCATCGGGGGCGAGGCGACGGTCCAAAGTTATTGGAACGACGATACCAACCTCGCTGACGCGACCTTCGAAGAGGTCGCGGAAAAATTGCCGCCGATGGTCCCGCAGGCGCATGTCGATTTTCTTGGCAATGGCGAGGATGTGATCGCGATCGGCGACTATGTCTTCGTCCACGCCGGTATTCGTCCGGGCGTGCCGCTGGAACGGCAGGCGCTGGCAGACCTGCGCTGGATTCGTGACGAATTTCTGGGCGACGGTCGCGACCATGGCGTCATGGTCGTACATGGTCACACGATCCAGAACGATGTCGATGAATGCCCGAACCGCATCGGAATCGATACCGGCGCCTATAAATCCGGCGTCCTGACGGCGATCGCGCTCGAAGGGACCGATCGCCGCTATCTCCAGACTGCGGGCTTGGTGGAAGCCGCTTGACTGTGGTTAGGTTGCGATGGCGTCTACCAGCGGCAGCAGGCTAACCTGAATGCTCGATTCCCGCTGATAGCTGAGTTTCTAGTGATTAGCGTCGACTTCCAATTACGTTCGATCGGGCACAAGCCTGCGGGTTGCCGGACGAATCGCGAACGCCAGCCTGTCGATCAATGTGAAAGATGCCATCCAAATTTTGAATGCCCAACGCATCTGTCAGTGCTGCGCGTCGGTAAAATCGGGCCTCAATAAAACGAAGGCAGTCGCCGCCGCGTTGGGCCAACCGCGCGAATCGGCCCCCCTTTGTTCCTGACGCTGCCTGCTCAAATGGCTTGCTTATCCCGGCAGCTTTCAATAGCAGCCAGCCTATGCCGCCATGTTCTGAGTGTCCGTTGGCAGCAAGTGACCAGAATGACACTCCGACCCCGCTTCGAGCCGCTCTCCTTGGCCGCCGAAAGTTAGTAGCCCCCAAGCCCAAGCAAAGAAAACGTCATGAGTGGCAGCAATTTGCGTTCCATCGAATCGCGCATAGTATCGATATTCGGGGATGTGATTACCCTGCTCGCTAACGGCGAACGGCATCATCGCAGGATCATGGCGGTGCTGATCGACGCCGTGCTGTGCGTCTTTTCGGTGTGGCTCGCCCTCTCTCTTCGCGTCGGATACTGGGATCTCGGCAGCCGCACCGCATTGCTGCTGATCGCGGTCGCGCTGCCCAGCTGGTTCGTGGTGGCCTGGCTGAGCGGCATTTATCTTTCGATCATCCGGTCCGCCGGCAGCCGGACGATGTTCGGGCTCGTCTGGGCGTGTTTCCTGATGGCGCTGCCGATGAGCTTCTCCTTTCTGTTCATCGGGGCTTCGGGCGTCCCCCGGACGATGGGGGTGCTGCAACCGATCATCTTCCTCATGCTGCTCGTCGGCAGCCGTCTGGCCATTCGTTATGTTCTCGTGGACCTAATGTCGGGCGGCCGCGGCGCTGTGGCTTCAAGCCGCGTGCTGATCTATGGCGCGGGACGGGCAGGCCAGCAGCTTGCGCAAGCGCTCCGACACGAGAATCACGTTGTGGTTGCCGGCTTCATCGATGACGATCCGTTGCTCGTCGGGGCGCTCATCGACCGGCTTCCGATCTATCTTCCCGAAGCGATCGACCGGCTCGTCGACGATCTTGCCGTCGATGAGGTCCTGCTCGCGCTGCCGAGCGTGTCGCGCGCAAGGCGCCGCGAGATATTCGAGAGTCTGCGCAACGCTGCGGTTCATGTGCGTTCGCTTCCCAGCATCGGCAACATCATCGACGGCAAGGTGTCGGTCAGCGACCTGCGCGAAATCCAGATCGAAGAGCTGCTCGGGCGCGAACCCGTCCCCCCCGACGAAGCGCTGCTCGAGGCTGCGCTGGTCGGGCGAACCGTGCTGGTCACCGGCGCCGGCGGATCGATCGGCAGCGAATTGTGCCGCCAGATCATCCGTCGCGGACCCGGCCGCCTTGTTCTGGTCGAGCAATCGGAATTCGCGCTTTATGCGATCGCCGACGAGTTGCGCACGACGATGGCGCGCGACGGAATTGCCGTCGAACTGGTCGAGCAACTGGTCGATGTCGGGCAGAAGGGCGCGATCGAGAGGCAATTCGCGCGCTGGTCGCCCGAGATCGTGTTTCACGCGGCGGCCTACAAGCATGTGCCGCTCGTTGAGGCGAACCCGGTCGCGGGGCTCTGGAACAATGTCTTCGGCACGCTGCATTGCTGCCTCGCCGCCGAGGCGGCCGGCGTGGACCGCTTCATTCTCGTAAGCACCGACAAGGCGGTACGGCCGACCAATGTGATGGGGGCGTCCAAGCGTATTTGCGAACTCGTCCTCCAGGCGCGCGCCGACCGGAAAACGAGCACGATTTTTTCCATGGTCCGGTTCGGAAACGTCCTGGGCTCAAGCGGTTCGGTGGTTCCGAAATTCCGCGAACAGATATCGTGGGGCGGGCCCGTCACGATCACCCATCGCGATGTCACGCGATATTTCATGACGATTCCCGAGGCGTCGCAGCTCGTCATTCAGGCTGGTGCGATGGCCACGGGCGGCGAGGTGTTCGTGCTCGACATGGGGCAGCCGGTCCGGATTCACGATCTGGCGGTGACGATGGTCCATTTGTCGGGGCTGACGGTCCGTTCGGCCGAAAATCCCGATGGCGACATCGAAATTCGCGAAATCGGATTGCGTCCGGGCGAAAAACTCTATGAAGAGCTTCTCATCGGGGAGAGTCCGGAAAAAACCGCGCATGACCGGATCATGCGCGCTCGTGAAGCGAAATTGCCGTGGAGTAAACTCGGCAGGGAACTGGATACGCTGAAGGGATTGCTCGAAGCCGGCGACGCGGAAGGCGCCAAGCGCCTGATGGCCAAGCTGGTCCCGGAATATATGCCGGCGGATGCCGATCGGTAAAAGGTTTGAACGCGAGGGCTGCGTCTGTTGATCCAGGGCAGGCTTCGTTCAAAGACAAGAAGGGTTGTGAAGTGCAGGCAACATCCTTGATCAAGGATAATCGGCGCGCCGAAGCGGGGCAGGGGTGATGCGGCTGTCCTTCTCGACTTTGTCGAAGAAATTTCAGGGCGAGGACCGGCGATCGCTCGTGTTGCTGCTCGCTCTGCTCGGGCTCGGCTTCCTGATTGCGGGTAGCGGGCGCGACGATATTCTCTCGCTGCTGATCTGGCGGCCGGTCTCGGCGATGGCTTTGGCTTTCGCGCTCTACCTGGGCTGGCAAAACGCGTGGGGTTCGGCGCGGCACATCATGCTCTTCGTGCTCGCGATCGTCCTGCTCGTCGCACTGCACCTCATACCATTGCCGCCGGCGATCTGGACGATGCTGCCGGGCCGCGAAATCGTCGAGAACGTGTACGCCGAGGCAAAGCTGCCGTTGCCATGGCTGCCGGCTTCGGTCGCGCAGACGCGCACATGGAATGCGCTTTTTTCGCTGGCCGCGCCCATCGCGGCGCTGCTGCTCGCGCTGTCACTGAAGCCCGACGCGCAGCTGACGACGGCGCGCGTGCTTCTTGTCATCGGACTGCTGAGCGGTCTCATCGGATTGTTGCAGGCGATCGGGCCGAGCAACGGTCCGCTCTATTTCTATCGCATCACCAACAACGGCGAAGCGGTCGGGCTGTTCGCGAATCGCAACCATCAGGCGGCATTTCTTGCATGCCTGTTCCCGTTGCTCGCGGCCAATCTGACGCTGCAGCGCGGATCTCCCGAAAGCCTGTCGTTCCGGCGCATCCTGACCGTGGCGGCCGCACTTTTCCTGATCCCGCTGCTGCTTGTGACGGGGTCACGTTCGGGACTGATCCTCGGCGTCATTGGCGTCGTGAGTGCCTTCTGGATTTATCAGTCGCCGGTCGTTGTCGGCCGTTCGGGCGCGCTCAAGCAGGCGGACCGTAGCCACCGGGTGATCGGTATCGGCGGCGCCGTGCTGTTCACGCTTGCGCTGACGCTTGTCGCATCGCGCGCCAAGTCGATCCAGCGCCTGGTCGAGAATGACCCCGCCGCCGATCTGCGCTTCGAGGCCCTGCCGGTCATCTGGAACGCATCGTGGGATTATTTCCCGTTCGGCAGCGGTATCGGTTCGTTCGTCGAGGTTTACAAGATCGTCGAGCCCTATCGCCTGCTGTCGCCCGCCTATCTGAACCATGCGCACAACGAGCCGCTGGAACTGCTGATCACCGGCGGGCTTCCTGCAATCGCGCTGATGCTTGTCGGCTTGTTCATGGGGTTGGCCGCGGCATGGGCGCTGGTGCGTCAGAGTAACGGGACGGCCGACCGCCGGTCGACCGAGCTGGTATTGGGGCGCGCCGGGATTGCGCTTTGCTTCCTGCTTGCGTTGTCGAGCGTTGCCGACTATCCGCTCCGCGTCCCGTCGCTGGCAATGTTTTTCGCGGTCGGAGTGTCTTGGATATCGATTGCTTTGCGCTCCAACCCTCGCGCGAAACGCGTCGAATCCTGACAGATAGAAATATGTGGCGTTCGGAGTCTCGATGAAAAAGATCAGCATTCTTTTGATGGCGGCGTTGTTGGCGGGTTGCGCCGGCGCGCCGGCGAAGATCGGTGGTGCGCCGTCGATTACACTCGTCGAGTCAAAGGAGCTTCCGGGCCCTGATGGGCAGCTGGGCGCCCAGCAGCGCTACGTTTATAAGATCGCACCTTATGACAAGCTGATCATCGACGTTCTCGGTTTCGATGAAATGGCCGACCGCAAGTTCGATGTCGACGGCTCGGGCCGGATCACTCTGCCGATTGCTGGCGAGGTCGAGGTTGGAGGACTCACGCCCGCTGAAGCGGCCGAGCAGATAACCGCGCAGCTGCGCCGCGGCTATATCCGCGACCCTAAGGTATCGGTGAATATCGAAGCCGCCACCAGCCAGTATGTGACCGTCGAGGGTGAGGTCGAAAAGCCCGGCAACATTAAGATCGTGGCCGGTATGACGTTGCTGCGTGCGGTGGCCGGGGCCGAAGGCACGACGGACTATGCCCGCCTTCGCGAAGTTGTGATCCAGCGCAAGGTCAACGGCCGACAGATGATCGCGCTGTATGATCTAAAGGCCATTCGCCGCGGTGCGTACGAAGATCCGATCCTCTACCCGCGCGATATCGTCGTGGTCGGTGATTCGCCCGGGCGACGCCTGTTCCAGATGTTCATCCAGGTTTCGCCGCTCTTCGTTTCGCCGCTCGTGGCGATTCTCGACAATAATTGATCAATCAGGTCCTCGCGCGGCGCGCGTTCGCCGTACAGGCGTTTAGATGAGTTGGTTTTCGTATGACTTCTATGCCGACCGATGCTGGTGCGATGATGGAGTTCGACGCCTTCGACGATGAAGGTCCGTCGTCGATCCGTCGCGCCACCGTGCCGATGATCCTCGAATACTGGAATATCGCGCGCCGGCACCTGTGGCTGATTGCTGGGATCGTCGTCGCTATGCTTGTGGCGGGGCTGGTGGTAACGTTGCTGATGACGCCGCAATACACAGCAGAGTCTAGGATCGAGATCGCGCGCCAGCAGGCAAACGTCACGAATGTCGAGGGAATCCAGCGCGAGGAAAGCTCGACTGACCTTGAATTTTATTCGACCCAATATTCGCTGCTCAGCGCGCGATCGCTTGCTGAACGCGTTGGTCGGCGTCTGCGGCTGGCGCGGAGCGCCGAATTTTTCGCGGCGCACGGGGTGGACCCCGAGGGTGAGGCCCTTTTCGGCGCCAACGGCGGCACGCTTTCGGCGGCCAATCTTCGCGAGCGCGAACGACAGGTTGCCGACCTTCTCCTCGCCCATATCGACATCGAACCGATCCGCGGATCGGCACTCGTCGATGTCAAATACACAAGCGGTTCGGCGGTGCTCTCGACGCAGATTGCGAATGCCTGGGTCCAGGAGTTTATCCAGCAAAGCATGGACCGACGTTTCGCATCGACGTCGGATGCGCGCGTCTATCTTGAAACTCGTCTTCAGGGATTGCGCGAGCGGCTCGAGCAATCCGAACGCGAACTGGTGAACTATGCTGCGCGCGAAGGCATCGTACGGCTTTCCGAAGCGCGTGCCGAAGATGGCCGTACGCGCACCACGCAGACGCTGGCGTCGACCGATCTCGAGGCGCTGAACCGCGCGCTGGCCGAAGCCACTGCGGCGCGCGTCGAGGCCGAAGGCGAGTTGCGTGCGGCGATGAGCCAGCGCGCGAGCAACCAGTCGGTCCAGAACGTCGCGATCAACCAGATGCGACAGCGTCGGGCCGAAGCCGCGGCAAAATATGCGGAACTGCTGGTGCGTTTCGAACCGGAGTATCCGGCTGCACGGGAAGCACAGCAGTCGATCCGCGTGCTCGACAGCGCGATCGCCGCAGAAGAGCGCCGCGTAAAGGAATCTTTCCAGACGGCAGCCGAAGCGGCGCGGCAGCGCGAGGACTCGTTGCGTGAGCGCGTCGACCGGTTGCTCGGCCGCTTCGATGCGGAAAACCGCGCGAACATCCAGTATAACATCTATCAGCGCGAAGTGGATACGAACCGGCAGCTCTATGACTCGCTGCTCCAGCGCTACAAGGAAATCGGTGTCGCCGGCGTCGGTACGAATAATATCGCGATCGTCGACGATGCTATCGCGCCGAATCGGCCCTCGTCGCCGAAGCTGATCCTGAACCTCGCGCTTGCGCTGCTGATCGGTCTTGCGCTTGCGGCGGTCGCGGTCTTCATCCTCGAGAATCTGGATGAGGGTCTGAAGGAACCGGGGCAGATTCCGGACAAGCTCGGAGTGCCGCTGCTAGGTGCCATCCCGCTGGTTCCGGAGGAGCAGGGAGCCGAACAGATATCCGATCCCAAGTCGGTGCTTTCGGAAGCGTATATGACGGTGCGCACGAACCTTGCGTTTTCGACCGATCACGGGCTGCCGCGGACGCTGGCACTCACGAGTACGTCGCCGTCGGAAGGCAAATCGACGTCGAGCTTCGCGCTGGCGCAGGTGGTCGGCCGGACCGGCAAATCGGTCGTCGTCGTCGACGTCGACATGCGGCGTCCGATGATGGCAACCATGCTGGGCCTCAGCAACGCCAAGGGTGTTGCGAACTATCTGTCGGGCGAAGGCGACTGGCAGGGGCTGATCCAGAAGACCGACAAACAAAATGTCTCGTTTGTTGCTGCTGGCCCGACGCCGCCGAGCGCTTCTGAATTGCTCAGCAGCGATCGCCTGCCGCAGTTGCTCGGCTCGCTGATGGAGACGTTCGACCATGTGATCGTCGACTGTCCGCCGATGCTCGGCCTTTCGGATGCGCCGCTGATCGCGCGTTCGGTCGAAGGCATCGTCTATGTCATCGAGGCCGAGCGTACGGCGGTACGTGCCGCGCAGGCCGCAATCACCCGGCTCAAGGAATCGCGCGGACACGTCTTTGGTGCGATCCTCACGAAATACCGCGCGAGCCAGTCGGGCTACGGCTACGGCTACGGCTACGGCTACGGCTATGGCCGCGATCAGGATGAGGCCGAAGGGAGCAAGCAATAGTGACATCGCGCCGATCGAAGCGATCACTTACGGTGGGCGAGCTGCAAGGGCCCAGCCTTGCGCTCGTCCTGACCATATTCCTAGGGCTGCTCGGCGCGACGCTCGCTTTTTCGCACGCTGCGGCGCAGACCGGTGTGGCGCTCAATGCGTTCCGGCCGCTTGGCGGCAGTTTTTTTGCTTGGCGAAGCGGCCAGGTCAAACTGGCCGCCGACGCAGGGCGCGGCGGTACTCAGATGAAGAAGTTGCCGCTCGTCTCGTCCGGACAGCAGATCCTTCTCAACGCGCCGCTTACGCCCCGCGGCCTGTGGTTCATCGGTCTGGGCCGCGAAGCGCATGGCGACCATAAGGGCGCGCGTGATGCCTTCACGATGGCGGAGCACCTCAGCCGCCGCGAAGGCAGTGTCCAGCTCTGGCTGGCTGCTGACGATCTGAAGAAGATGCGCGGCGAAAGCGGGCTTCGCCATTTCGATATTGTTCTGCGGACGACCCCGGAAGCGGCGCAGGAAATCCTGCCGCGCTTGTCGATGGCGGCCATGTCCCCCGACGGACGCGCGGCGCTGAAGCCTTATATGCGGCCCGAAAACCCGTGGATGTCGCGTTTCCTGATCACGGCTGCCGAACGTCTGCCCCGGGCGGCTCCGCTGGGCTTGCTGCTCAGCGAGCCGGGTCTTCGTCTGCCCGATGATCCGACATCGCGCGAAGCCTATTCGGTGCTGGTACGCCGCCTAGCCGCCGAAAACTCGTACGATGTCTTTGGCCGTGTCTATCCCGTCCTGCCCCGCGCGGACGCCAAGAGCCTGCAGGGTCTTGGTCTTGAGTTTCTTTCGAGCCCGGGTCGCGGCTATGCGCCCGCGGTTTGGGATTTCGGCGCGTCTTCCGATCGTGGCGGCGCGCCCATCGCGGTTGGAAACGATCAGGTCGGGCTGGAATTCTTTGCCGCGCCTGGAACCGTCGGCGCAGCCGGAAGCAAACTCATCCAGCCGGGAGCCCGCCGGACGATCGAATGGACGATCGAGGACAGAGTCGTGAACAGCGACGCGACCGCTCGCTGGATCGCAACATGCGTCGGCGGGAACGGAGAGGGTGCCAAGACCTCATCCGGTGACATGATCGCGAAACTGCCGACAGGCAAACGCTTGCGGTTCAACCTGCCAGCGGGATGTCAGATGGTCCGGCTCGACCTGCGCTTCGCCGGGGGAACGGGCCGACAGCCCGCGAGTCTCATCGTCGGGAACTTGAGACTATTGGCGACCTCGCGTTAGCCAGCGAGCGCTTCAAAGAGGGGTGGCAACAAGGCCCCGACTGACGCCGCACATTGGCTAAGAAACCGAGATGAAAGGTTGGGCAGTCGTCGCGCACTCAATGCAGTGGCTGGAAGTCAGGAAAAACGAGGCGGGCGGGAAAATTGGTTGCTTGATTCGCGGATTGCCGATAGGTGCCGCCACACTGTCGATTAGAAAATCGGGATGACGGTTATTCGGCATGCTTGGGTAGAACGGTGATGTATCCTTCCAACACCGTGACCCGATGACCAGCCAAAGATCGCGCATGTTTTGAGATAGGTTGGTGCCTGATTTCAATCGGAACCGTTCGGTGAAGCGTAATATCGCTGCGAACTATGTCGGTCGCGCGGCGTCGCTGGCTGCAAATTTCGTGTTTGTTCCAATCTATGTTTCGATCGTCGGGGTCGAGGCATACGGCGTTATAGCGTTTTACACCCTCCTCCTCACTTTTACAGCCTTGGCAGATGTGGGTCTGTCAGCGACGTTCTCCCGTCAAGCGGCACAGATGGCAGATAGCAAAAGCCTTGGGCAGCTGCTGATTGCCGCTGAAAAGGTTTTGCTATTTTCCGTTGGAGCTTGCTGCCTTCTGATATTTTTAGGGGCGGGATGGATATCGCAAAACTGGTTAAAGAGCGCTTCAGTGCTAGGTGACGAAATAGTTGTCCCGTCGCTTAGAATAATGGCGGTTACGTTTCTACCCCAGATAATGTTGACGCTATACTCTTCGGGATTGCTCGGCCTGCAGCGTCAAGTGGAAGCTAATATCATTCAACTGGCGCTTGTAGTCGTGCGCGGCGGACTAGTAATATTGCCCTTGCTCTGGAGCCATAGCTTAATACTATTTTTTATATGGCAAATGTGCGTAACTATCATTTTTGCAGGTGTGGCGCGGAGAATGTTGATTCAGTCAATGGGGTTGAATTCTCTTGTCGGCGTTCGATTTGAATGGGAGATATTACGTCCCCATTGGCGTTACGCAGCAGGGATGGCTACAATAACTGTTATTTCAATTATTAATACCCAGTTTGATAAGGTATTAATTAGTCGACTGTTCACACTTGCCGAATATGCTTATTATAGCATTGCAAGCGCACTTGCGCAGCTTCCAATAGCGGCTGCTACGCCAATCGCGGTCGCTTTTTTCCCTCGACTAGTAGCAAGTATGGTTGCCAATAAGCAGGCAGTCAAAGATGACAGCTTGAGTCAGTTTAGTCGATTAATTGCTTTTGTCGCCGCATTGGGGGGAGGGGGCTTGGCCTTCTTTTCGCCAGAGGTGCTATCCATGTGGCTACAGGATCCACTGATACCGAAAATAGTTTCTCAAATTACAACAACGCTTGCTGTTGGGAGTATAATCATCTGCTTGAACATGCCATCTTACTACGCATGCCTGGCTCGCGGGCAGACTAAAGTGATTGCGGTCGTCGGCGCTGCAACTTTGATAATAAGTGTCCCCGGATCTTTTTTTGCACTGCAGTCTCTGGGTCTGTGGGGCGGTGCCTTGATGTGGGTTTTAGTCAACGCGGTGCATTTTGTGGTATTGGGTGTAATTGTTCTTCGCAGTGAAAATTCCGAACGATTGGGAGGGCATTTGCGCGAGATGCCTGTTCCGGTGGCTATCGCATTGGTTCCGATGTTTGCCGGTCGGCTTCTCGCCGACTGGTTCTCAGCCTCCTCCCTATTGGCATGCGTGTTCGCGGTCATAGCGGCAGTGATTTCCATCGTCGCATTTTTCAGCGCGGCCGGTTTAATCTCTCGGCTTCGGCGTCGAAAAACTTGACTTTTCACCGACGGGCTAGCTACCGGGCCAATCTCCAAGCGTTTTCGAATAAGGATATTCGGTGCTTTTTCGGTCTCTCTCGCGGTTTCTTTCACGCAATCCAAAATGGCTGTTCGCAATTCAGGAGAAATGGCTCGGGGTAGGTCATGACGTTCTCGATTTACGCGGTGCTTCCTGGGTCATTCGGCGCCCTGAGTGGCTGAGGAAGAAATCGGGATCAGTCAAACTGCTTGAGCCAGAGCTCGGTGAAAAATCGGGCGACATTGAAGTCGCAGAACGATGCATAAATGCGTACCGTACCATGCTCGATCCTTCAAGTCATGGCGCCAGGCCGGAAGGCTCCATTTGGGGAACATTGCTCGGCGAAGATTACAAACAATTGCGCACTCTGATCGAGCGCGGAGACACGCGGTCTCTTGCCCGCCATCAAGCAAAGATTTTTCGCACGAGCGCCGTGAATGGCTTCGCCTACGGAAACACCTTCGATCCTTGGCCACATCGTTGGCACTATCTGCCGGTTCAAATTGAACTGTCAGTTGTCCAGTTGGCTGAGGCGATTGGCGTGCTGCGGGCGGAATGCCATGAGCAAGGCCACGTCGCGTTTTGGCGCTCTATTTTGTCCGAAGAAGAGTTGATCGAGAGGATCGAAAATTATTTCGGATTTCGGGTAGAGCACCCGCGTTTTGGCGATCCGCGTGGGATCATGTTCGGTGGTCGTTTCTTGACTCGTGAAACGTGCTCTCACCTCTACACAGCGGATCGAGTTCGCCGCGCGATACGGCGGGAGAAAATATCTGAGCCTCTGCGATTCGTTGAAATTGGCGGCGGATATGGCGGCATGTGCTATTGGCTATGCAAGGTTCTTGGCGACCAGTTAGAAAACTATGTGATCGTCGACCTTCCCGAAGTCGGATTGGTTCAGGCGTTTTTTCTCGCCTCGGTGTTTCCCGATAAGTTGATATTGCGGGGAGAAGCCGGACAATCCTCAATGCCGTCGATTAAGCTAGTGGCGCATTTCGAGCTTGACGAGATAGGCTTTCGACCAAATGTTCTTATGAATCAGGATTCGATGCCAGAGATGCCAGAAGCTGAGGTAGTGCGTTACCTAGGATGGGCAACTGAAAATCTGGACGGCGTTTTTATCAGTTTCAATCAGGAAACGCTGTCGCCTAACAACCTAGCCGGCGAATATGACGAGGTGGACAGGCAGGACACGGCCGGACACGGGGCCTACCAAATTTGGGTGCCCGAAGTTGTTCGTCGATTCCCTCGTTTCCAACTGGCATCGAGGGATACATCGTGGGATCGGCGCGGATATGTTGAGGAAATCTACGTGACATTGTAGCTTGATGCGAACTGCCCATCGTTAGAGCACTTGGCATAACTCGCGGCGTCCACTTGGCGGAGTGGAGCTCTTATCTGTGGGTAATCTTAGGTGTTCGGTTAGGCATCTGGTGGTTCGATTGGCAACGAATCGTGCTGGCTCTCGCGTCCAGATTTGACGATGTGTTTTTCGAGCGTGACAGCTGATCGTTTTGATTAAGTGAGCGACGTTGTAGGCCGCGACAAAATCGTCGGAGTGGAACTCTAATTTGACGTGTCTGTCGTAGTGGAAGCGTTTGACGGATGCCCTTTAGCCCCTTTGCCTGGTTGCCCACTCTTCTGATCTTGTCATATGGCGTTCGCCCCGCAGAGGAGGTGTTGACCGGAGCCGCGGGAACGAGATAGCAGCTCGTTGCTGGAGTTTGTGTGGCTCGGCCGGTCGCTCGGCGGATGATTTTCGTAAAGTAGGCAGTAACGTCTGTGACAGTAATCGCCGGGCCTTCAAAAATTGCTACACCCCAACATGCACGCAAAGTTCGCTACGTGCGGGTCGGCGCGTGGTGCGTGCCGCTCATCATGCTGTCGGCGCTTTTCCAGAATTACTACGATCTGCAATCGGTGATGTCCGGAGAGTCGCTCAAGCTGTACCAGGCGCAAGGGCCGCTGATCGTTCGCGCGCTCAAGGATATCAGTTATACGTTGATCGGTATCGCGATCGTCATCCATGCGTACAGGAATCGCGCCAACGCCTTTGGAGTGGCCTTTTTCGCCATCCTGACGATCTGCCTGTCGCTCGCGATCGTTTCGAGCGGCGAGCACGGGGCCCTAACGGCGGCGCTGGGGCTGCGCTGGGCGGCGCCGCTGCTCCTCTTCATCATGATGAAGGAGTGGGTCCGCGGGTTCGACGGTGCCAAGGCCATCCCATGGGTTTATGGCGGGCTTGTCGTCTGTCTGACGCTACAGATATACCAGCTTTTCTATATGCCGCCGGTCTATGGCACGATCTTCGGTCTCTCGGCCCGGACGCCGGGGATTTTTCTGGCGCCGAACAGCGCCAGCTTTTTCGGGTGCGCCTGCGCCGCGTTCATCCATGTTTATTCGCGCAACAGTTTTCGTCATTCGATCATCGCCAGCCTGTTCGCGATCGCGATCAGCGCGCTCGCACAATCGGGCACCGGCGTCTTCGTCTGTTTCGCGCTGTTGCTGCAAGCCTTTTTCGCGCGGACTCAGGCATTGCTGATCCTCGCCATGGCCGTTTCCGTGCCGGCGATCTTCGCCAATCTCGATACATTCCTGTCGCGCGACGGTCTGGTCGAGCTTTCGGGCGGCGGGCGCGTCGATCGCTTCTGGGAAATCGTCGAGGAATCGGCGGCATCGGTGAACAATTTCGGTTACTACACAAACGCCGCGAACCTTGCGGACGACGCATCCCAGTTCCGTCGCGCGGTGGACTCGCTGGTGGCGTCGTTGATCGGGAACTTCGGGCTCCTGCTCGTCGTCGTACTCGTCATATTGTTCCTTTTCATCGTCCGGAACTTCAGGGGCACGACGGTGCGGCTAGTCTTCTCGCCTTTGGCGGTGTTTGCGATCTTCTCCTTTACCACCATCATTTTCGAAGCCTATCCGATGAACCTGCTGCTGGCGCTCGCGTTCTGGGGCGCGCGAAACATGTCGAATCCGTCGAACGTGTCGAATGTAGCGCTGAAGCGAAAGCCCGTCTGACATGCCGCTCCTGTCGGTCGTCGTCCCAACCCACAATCGTGCCGATTATGCAATCTCGTGCATCGAAGCCGTTTTGCGTTTCGATGTCGCGGATATCGAGCTGGTGATGACGGACAGCAGCAGCGACCGGCGTCTGTTCGATTGGTTGCACGGCGATTTCGCCCACTTTCTGGCCGATCCGCGCCTGAAATATGTGAAGATCGACGAGCCGTCGAATTTGACCAAGAATCACAACGACGCCGTGGCGCTGGCCAGCGGCGAATATGTTTGCGTGATCGGGGACGACGACTGCATCACCGCGGCGGCGATCGACGCCGCGCGCTGGGCGTCGGCGGCAGGCGTCCCCGCGGTATCGCAGACGGTGACCGCGACCTATGCTTGGCCCGATTTCCGATCTAGGCTGGCACGGACAGGCCATGCGGCACGCCTCTATGTGCCGAGGCGCGTCGGACCCGCCGTCTGGCGCAATGCCGCGCCGGACCTGACCGCCGCCTTGGACCGCGCGTTTCAGGCAACTGACGGCCTGCCGCGTTGCTATCATGGCATCGTGCGGCGCGACCTGCTCGAACAGGTTCGTGAACGCACCGGAGCCTATTTTCACGGGTCGAGCCCCGATATGTCGGGTGCGGTGGCCATGGCGTGTCTGGTCGAACGCTATTGCGAAGTCGAGACGCCGCTGACCATTCCCGGGGTGTCGGGCGGCAGCAATTCGGGCCGCAGCGCGATGAATACGCACAAGGGTGACCTGTCGTCCGAAACGCAGACAAGCGGTTTCGAGGAACGCGGCTGGGTGAAGGGCGTCCCGCGCTTCTTTGCGGTGGAAACGGTGTGGGCGCATGCCGGGCTGGCGACGCTGGAACGGCTGAAGCCCGATCTGGTACCCGGCTTCAATTTTGCGCGGCTTCTGGCGCTTTGCCGCGTTCGCCATCCCGATTTCGCCGCCGTTGTCGATGCCGCGACGGCGGAGGTCGGGCAGGTTACGTCCGATCTTGCCGTCGCGCGCGAGGTGCGCTTGGAAAAATGGTCGAGAATCAAGTATCTCGCCCGGCGAATGACCAATCCGACGGCCGCGAACGGCCGGCGTTTCTTTCCGAACCTGATGACGGTTGCGGACGCATCGCGGATGTATGAAGACTATGCTGGTAGGCAAAATATAGCCTTTGTCCCGCCGGCGGATCCTTTTTGAACAGGTGTTGATCAAGACGATGACCAAGAATGCGCTCCCATCGAAGAAAGAGTTTGTCGAGCTGATCAGCCAATCGCTTCTTGCGCGCGCGGCCGATCTCAAGGCCCGGTTCGAAGCGTCGGCAAGCGCGGTCGGCGTGCGCCACGTCGCGATCGACGACCTGTTGCCTCACGATGTCGCGACGGCGATTGCCGCGGCGTTTCCCGACGGCAGGCAAATGCGATTGATGGACAGTTTTCGAGAAAAGAAGTTCACCTCGAAGGCCTATGATCGTTTCGAGCCCGTTCTCGGCGATGTGACCTTTGCGTTTCAGGACCCGCGCGTGGTCGAGATCGTCGAGGGCATCACCGGTATCGCTGAGCAGGTGCCGGACTCATTGCTCTACGCCGGCGGATTGAGCGCCATGGCGCTGGGGCATTTCCTCAGCCCGCATATCGATAATTCGCACGATTCGAGCCGGCAATATTATCGCACGCTCAATCTGCTCTACTATGTCACGCCCGATTGGGACGAGCCAAATGGCGGCAACCTCCAGCTATGGGACCGGAAGGTGTCGAAAAACGTCACCATCCATTCGCGGTTCAACCGGCTTGTGCTGATGGAGACGACGCCGACATCGTGGCACTCGGTAAATGAGGTGCAGGTTGACGGCCTTCGCAAATGCGTGTCGAACTATTATTTTTCGCGTCGCTCGCCCACCGGGCAGGAGTATTTCAACATCACGGCATTCAGCGCGCCGCCCAGCCAGCCGGCGCTACGCCTTTGGAGCCGCGTAGACGCCAATCTTCGGCAGTTGTTGCGGAAGGTCAAACCGGCCGGGCTAGGGAAGGTGGACGTTTACGACGGTCCCCCGCGCTGATGCAGTCATTGATCGTTTTTGCCCCGAATGTGGGGGGTGGGGGCGGCCTTGTTTTGCTCCGCGAGCTTCTGCGGGCCGAATGGCTCGGCATGAAACTGACCGCAATTCTCGATCGGCGAGGACAGTCCGGCATCAGCGACGTGGTGCAAGACTGGGACGTTCATTGGGTCGATTCCAGCATCGGCGGGCGATGGCGCGCGGAAACGCTTCTGGCGCAGCTCGCCGGGCCTGACGAAGCTGTCCTATGCTTTCACAACCTGCCGCCGGTGGTTGCGCGTGGCGGCCGGATATTCTGCTTTGTCCAGAACGCCAATCTGGTGGGCCTGATCCCGACGTCGCATCTGAGCGGGTGGCTTCGTCTGCGTTATGCCGTCGAGCGCTTTATCGCCCGCCGATTCAGGCGGCGGGTCGAGCGCTATATGGTGCAGACCCCTACCATGGCCGCGGCGCTCTCCGACTGGTACGGGGCCGGAGTCCCACCAATCGACATCCTGCCGTTTGTCGTGGGCGAGCATCTGAAACCCGCCGCACAATCGTCTGCCATGGGCGAGCGACGGTGGGATTTCATTTACGTCAGCGACGGATCGTTTCACAAGAACCACCGTCGCCTCTTCGAGGCGTGGCAGATGCTTGCGGTGCAAAATGTCTTTCCGACGCTGGCGGTTACGCTGCATCCCGAGCGGGATGCACTGCTTCGCGCCGAGCTCAAAGGGCTTGTCGATCGTTTCGGGCTGCGGATCGAGGACCTTGGCCAGATCCCGCATGGCGAAGTGCTGGAAAATTACCGGCGTTCGGGAGCGCTGATCTTTCCCAGCTATGCCGAATCCTTCGGCATTCCGCTCGTCGAGGCGATGTCGGCGGGATTGCCGATCGTGGCGTCCGAAACCGACTATGTGCGCGACCTCTGCGATCCGGCGACGACCTTCGACCCCTTTTCGCCGCGTTCGATCGCGCGGGCGGTGCGTCGTTTTCTTCGCCTTCCGTCCGAACATGTCACGCTGATCAGCGCCGACGCGTTCGGTGCGGCCCTGCGCGAACGGGTCGAAGCGGGCAAATCCTAGCTGGTATTTTCAACGTCGATGGTGCACGGGGCGGCGCGGCAAGAGCAGAACAGGCACATGAAGAATCACAAGATATTGGTCCTCGGCGCCAGCGGAATGCTGGGCAACGCCGTGCTGCGTTATTTCGCGACGCGCACTGCGCATGACGTGGTCGGAATCGTCCGGTCGGGTCGCTCGATGGCGGCGCTGCCGCCCGAGGTGCGCGACAGGGTTGCCGAAGGCGGCGACGTGGACGATTTCGATGCGCTCGTCCGCATGTTCGACCGTCATCGCCCGACGGTGGTCGTCAACTGCGTGGGACTGGTCAAGCAACTGGGTGATTCCAAGGATCCGCTGGCCGCGATCCCGATCAACTCGGTGCTGCCCCATCGTCTCGCGCGGCTGTGCGCGCTCGCCCACGCCCGGCTGATCCATCTGAGCACCGACTGCGTCTTTTCCGGCGACAAGGGGCTCTATGTCGAGGGCGACCTGCCCGACGCGACCGACGTCTATGGTCGCACCAAGTTGCTCGGCGAGGTCGATTATCCGCACGCGCTGACGCTCCGCACGTCGATCATCGGGCATGAGCTTGCCGGCCATCACAGCCTGGTCTGCTGGTTCCTTGCGCAGGGAGGCGCGGTGCGCGGTTTCTCGAAGGCGGTCTTCTCGGGCTTTCCAACGGTCGAGATCGCGCGGATCATCGACGAATATGTGCTGCAGCGGCCCGACCTGTCGGGTCTCTATCACCTGTCGGCCGACCCGATCGACAAATTCAGCCTGCTGAAGCTTGTCGCGGAGGTTTATGGCAAATCGATCCGTATCGACGAGGATCCCGGGCTGGTGATCGACCGCTCGCTCGATTCCACCCGTTTCCGATCAGAGACCGGCTTCCGACCCGACGACTGGCCCACGCTGGTCCGCCGGATGCATGAATTCCGCTAAAGGCGCGAAGGAAATACGATGTTCAAGGACAAGACCCTGTTGATTACCGGCGGCACCGGATCGTTCGGCAACGCAGTACTCCGCCGCTTTCTCGATTCGGATATCGCGGAGATTCGCGTATTCAGTCGCGACGAGAAAAAGCAGGACGATATGCGCAAAGCCTATGCGCACGAAAAGCTGAAATTCTACATTGGGGATGTGCGCGACCGCCAGTCGGTCGCCGATGCGATGCACCATGTGAATTATGTTTTTCACGCCGCGGCGCTGAAGCAGGTGCCGTCGTGCGAATTCCATCCGATGGAAGCCGTAAAGACCAACGTGTTCGGCACCGAGAATGTTCTTGAGGCCGCGATCGGCGCGGGTGTGGAGCGCGTCGTGTGCCTTAGCACCGACAAGGCTGTTTATCCCATTAACGCAATGGGCATCTCCAAGGCGATGATGGAGAAGGTCGCGACCGCGAAGGCGCGCAACACGCGGCAGACGACGATCTGTACGACGCGCTACGGAAATGTGATGGCATCGCGCGGTTCGGTTATCCCGCTTTTCGTTGACCAACTCCAGTCGGGCCGTGCGTTGACGGTTACAGACCCCAACATGACGCGCTTCATGATGACGCTCGACGATGCCGTCGATCTTGTCCTCTATGCGTTCAGCAACGGCAGCGCAGGCGACATCTTCGTACAGAAGGCACCGGCGGCGACGATCGCGACGCTGATCGACGCTCTCAAGGGATTGTTGAAGGCGCCGGATGCAGCCGTTCAGGTGATCGGCACGCGCCACGGCGAAAAGCTTTACGAAGCGTTGCTCAGCCGCGAGGAAATGGCCTCAGCCGAAGACCTGGGCGACTATTACCGTGTGCCGCCGGACATGCGCGACCTGAACTACGAAGCCTATTTCGATCAGGGCGACGTCCACATCACCGAAGCGGCCGAATATCATTCGCACAACACGCACCGTCTCGATGCCGAGGGAATGCAGAAGCTGTTGCTCAAGCTGCCCTTCATCCGCTCGATCATCGCGGGCGAGCCGGCGGTGCTCGACGCATGACCGACACGGCTTCTGCGCGGATGAAGGTCGTGACCTTCGTCGGTACGCGGCCCGAGATCATCCGCCTGTCGCGGGTGATCGCCGCGCTCGACGGGCATTGCGATCATGTCCTGGTCCATACTGGCCAGAATTATGATTATGAACTCAACGAAATATTCTTTGCGGACCTGTCGATCCGCAAGCCCGACCATTTCCTCGATGCGGCGGGTCAGTCGAGTGCGGAAACCATCGGCAATGTGATCGCTCGCGCCGATGGCCTGCTTCGCGAGGTGATGCCCGAGGCGGTGCTGATCCTCGGCGATACGAACAGCAGCCTTGCGGCCATTCCGGCGAAACGACTGAAGATTCCCGTGTTCCACATGGAGGCCGGCAATCGCTGCTTCGACCAGCGCGTGCCTGAGGAGATCAATCGCAAGATTGTGGACCATATATCGGACATCAACCTGACCTATAGCGCGATCGCGCGAGAAAATTTGCTGCGCGAAGGCTTGCCGGCCGACATGGTGATTAAGACCGGAAGTCCGATGATGGAGGTGCTCGATCACTATCGCGCCGGGATCGACGCCAGCCGGATCCTGACCGACCTCAAGCTTCGGCCGCACGAATATTTCGTGGTCAGCACGCACCGCGAAGAGAATGTTGATCGCAAGGAGAATCTGTTTAAGATCGCCGACATTCTCGGCGATCTCGCGGATCGTTACGCCTTGCCGATCATCCTGTCGACGCACCCGCGCACCCAGAAGCGGATCGACGAATGGGGCATCACCTTTCATCCCGCCGTGCGTTCGGTAAAACCCTTTGGCTTCAGCGACTATATTGCGCTTCAGCGCTCGGCTTTCGCGGTGCTGTCCGACAGTGGAACGATCACCGAAGAGTCGGCGATCCTCAATTTTCCGGCGCTGAACCTGCGCGAAACGCACGAGCGGCATGAAGGGATGGAAGAGGCGTCGGTGATGATGGTCGGTCTGAACGTCGCGCGTGTGCGTCAGGCCCTCGATATCCTTGCGACGCAGGCGCGTGGCGCCGAACGGACGCTGCGCCTGCCGGCGGACTATGATGGGCCCAATGTGTCGCAGAAGGTGCTGCGTATCATTCTGAGCTACGTGGACTATGTGAAGAACGTAACGTGGCGCGAGAATGTCGCGCCGGCCGGCCGCTGAACCGGGATTGCCGCCCATGCTTGTCCTGACCGGAGCCGGCGGTTTCGTCGGAACGCAACTGGTGCCCCGCCTTGCGGAGCGGAGCGGACGCTCGCTGCTCCTCGTTTCGCGCGATCCGGCCGCGCTTCAGGCGCGGTTTCCGGATATCCGAAGCTGCGACCATGACGCGCTGCGCAACGTCGATCTGACCGGCGCGACCTTCGTTCACCTCGCGACCCGCAACAATGATCGCCCCGGAACACCCGAAGAGTTCCGCGCAGCGAACGTCGACCATCTTCTGCGGACGGCGGCGATCGCGCGCGACGGCGGGGCCGCGCAGTTCATCAATCTCTGCTCGGTGCACGCGCTCCAGCCTGCCGCAGATGACCTTTACGGGACGAGCAAGCGCGAGGGGGCCGAACAGCTCGCCGCGTTCTGGCCGGGCGGTGCGACGAACCTGTATCTGCCCGCCGTTTACGGGGGGCGTTTTCAGGGGCGCCTTGGTGTCCTGAACCGGGTTCCAGGCTTCGCGCGATCGGGCGTTCTGGCGTTGCTTCGCCAGCTAAAGCCCATGATTTCGATCGACCGACTCGCCGCCGAACTGATCGCGCTGGTCGAACGCGGCCCCACCTCCGCCGACGACCGGTGGCAAAGCGCGCGCTTCGCCGCCGATCCTGTCCCGGCAATGGGCCTCTATTCGACGACCAAGCGCGCGATCGATCTGATCGCCGCGGTTGCGGTTGTCATTCTTCTCGGATGGGCGATGGTGCTGGTCGCGCTGTATGTACGGTTCGACAGCAAGGGGCCGGCGATCTTCGCGCAGCAACGCGTCGGGAAACAGGGCAAGGTGTTTACCTGCTACAAGTTCCGCACGATGGCGGTCGGGACAGTGCAGGCGGGGACGCACGATGTGAGTGCGGCGGTGATCACGGGAGCCGGCGGCTTTCTTCGGCGAACCAAGCTCGACGAGTTGCCGCAGGTGTGGAACGTCCTCCGCAACGAAATGAGCCTCGTCGGTCCGCGTCCGTGCCTGCCGATGCAGACCGCGCTGGTCGGCGCGCGCGGCGCGCGCGGAGTGCTCGAACTGAAACCTGGCATCACCGGCCTGGCGCAGATCAACGATGTCGACATGAGCGACCCCGCGCGGCTTGCGGCGTGGGACGACCGCTACGGGGCGTTCCGGACGCTGATGCTCGATTGCGTGATCCTGATCCGGACCGTATTGGGTGGCGGCGTCGGCGACCGCGTGGCCGACCCGGCATCGTGACCGGCTAAGACATGCCCGGACGGGAAGAAAACGCTGGGAGTATCCCGGACAAGGAGCCGCCGTTGGATATCCTCTATCTGTCCCAGTATTTTTATCCGGAACAGTTCCTCAACAACCATGTGTCGCAGGCGCTTGTCCGGCGCGGGCATCGGGTCAACGTGGTTTGCTGTGTCCCCAACTACCCCGCGGGCCGTTTTTTCGAGGGCTATTCGAACCGCGAACGCCGGCAGGAAACATGGAACGGGGTTGAGATACACCGCGTGTTTACTGTGCCGCGCGGCAAGTCGCCGATCCAACTGCTGGCCAATTATCTGGTCTATCCGCTTACCGCGAGCTGGCGAATTCTCCGGCTCGGGAAAATGCGGCGCGGCCATATCAGCTTCGTGTCGATGCCGTCGCCGTTAACCCAAGCGCTCGCGGGGATATTCGCCAAGAAAATCTGGAAGATTCCGACGGTTTTCTGGGTGCAGGACATCTGGCCGGACAGTGCGACGATCACGCTGGGGATACACAATCGCCTGATAATCAGGGTCCTCGATGCCTTTTGTTCGTGGATTTACCGTCAGGGCGATCTGGTCATGGTCCAGAGCGACGGCTTCCACGACCGAATCGCAAATTTTGGCGTCGATCCGGCACGTATCGTGACGTTGCCGAACGCTGCGCCCGAATTGTTCCGTCCGCTCGAACCATCCGAAGTCCCGGCCGACATCCGCGCGATGGTTCCCGCAGGGCGGCGCATATTGATGTTCGCGGGGAACATCGGCGAAAGTCAGGATTTCAACACGATCATTGCCGCGGCCAAACAGCTGCCTGACACCACAGACCTGCTGATCGTCGTCGTCGGAAGCGGTCGCGATGAGGAGCGCGTTCGCGGCCGGGTCGCCGAGGAAGGTCTTGATCACCGCTTCCTATTCCTTGGACGCCACCCCGAGGCGACGATGCCCGCCTTTTTCGCGTGTGCGGACATGATGCTTGTCAGCCTACGCGACGAACCGATCTTTGCGCTGACCGTACCAAGCAAGGTGCAGGCTTATATGGCATGCGGCAAGCCGATGCTGGCCAGTCTGGCAGGTGAGGGGGCGGCGATAATAGCGGACACGACGACAGGCATTGTAGTGCCGCCGGGAAACCCCAACGCGCTGGGCGCGGGAATGGACCGCCTGTCATCAATGCCCGACGCCGACCTGCGGCGCATGGGGGAAAAAGCGAGGGAAATCTACTTGCAGCGTTTCTCGTTGTCCGCCGTGGTGGAAAAGCTCGTGAATCATCTAAGCATAACGCTGCACGGAGATGGTGGCGACTGATCGCATTCCGTCCCACTCCACCGAGTGCTGACGCCACAAAAAACCGGCACACTGCTTAAACGCCTAACCGAACTCGGCGGCTAAGCAGCGTCGCTGTCCTTTCGGTCGGGCATGGCCTTCCTGCGGTCACTCGGGTGAGCACATTTGGGTAACACATTGTAACTGGTGCAGCTCGTATTAGATCTTCACTTCTCCCGTGTGAACCGGTCCCCGGAACTATTGGAGAAATGCATGAGATAATGGCGCGAACCTGGCAGCTAATAGTCGGTTCGTAAGGCACGTCGGGCGGCTAGATATTGTCTGGCTTCTTGCAGTTCGACGTCGCTGTCCGTTTGCCGAGACTGTTGAAGTTTGGCTAGGCTATTGTTTGCGAAGTCGCGTCGGCCGAATCAATCCTCTGCGAGGAAGTCGATGCCGTCGAGGGGGATCGCACTATTCGATCCTGAAATATGCCTTACCTCGCCGTTTGCCGTAATGGCGACGACAACTTCGCTATCCGCTTCGGGATCATATATTTTCCGCCAAACTGTGCCGCCCGGCCGGCTTCCTACGGGAAGTGTGAAGATGACGCTGGCGCGGTCGCCGCTCTTTACTCCTCCGATGAGATAAACATGGCCGTATCGGTCCTTCCAGTGGCCCACGTTGCGAATGCCCGCTATCCCGGCATTTGTCCACCGTCCGGTGAGATCCGGGACGGTCACCGTTGGACGGGGATATGCATCCGCAATCTCGCCCATCGCGCCGTTGTGGCATTTTTCGCGAATGCTATTTTGAGAATTTTGTTGGTAAGATCCGGTCAGGGACACTTGGTTCCAGCTATTGTAGTAGCCTATTTCCGATACGTCGTTAAAACTTCCGCTTATAAACTGATTCCGAATCCCATTTATGATGTTGTTATTTGAACCAGTGTTAGAAGGTGCTCCGCCCGTGCAGTTTATTAATACATTGTTGTTTCCATCGATAAGCCAGTGCTGAGATTTTCCATTTTGCTCACAAAAAAAGTTATGGAAATTGTTGTTTGTGGAGTCTCCGCCGATCCAAACTCCACCGGCGCCGTTGCCCTCCGATGTCCCCCAAAATTCGCAGTGCTGGGCGCATTTTAGGTCAAGGCCGAATCCCAACGCGCCCTCGAGGATGCATTCAAACTTGCAGGCGGTCGTTGCTTCTGGTTTCGAGCGGCGATCGACGACAAGCCAGTTCGTCGGCTGCCGATCGGGAAAGGGCCCTTCGTTGGCGCTGCCGTTTATCCTGAAATGTGAAAGTACGGAAAACTCGACGCGCATACCTGTAACGCTGTCGCGGAGACGTGCGTCGAATTTCATGCGATGGCAGCCACGGACATAGACCAAGTCGGTTGTTGAGCGGTTTCCAATCAGCGTTGGTGGGCAATCCCATCCGAAATGAATTTCATTTTTGCCATCGACATTAGGGGTGGGGCCGGCGTCGAAGGAAATGGCCCTTCCTGTTCCGATATGTTTTAGCTTCACTTGGCCGCGAAAAAAAACGCGAAGATGTGAAAACCCGAATTCCAGCGTGCCACTGTGAAGATACTCACCTTCCGGGAAAAGTAGTGCGCGCTGCGTAGCGAGCGCGGCGGTTCGAGCCAACACGATTGCCTGATAATCGTCTGCCGTGCCGTCGCCTTTGGCGCCCCAATCCTTCACTGACACAGAGTCGTCCGAAATCTTGGCGTAAATGGTTCGCAAAACTGCCCTCTCGAAGGGAGCGCGCCATCCTAGCATATCGCCGCCTAAGCCCGAGCGGAGTCGATCGATGTTGAATTTGGCGCTGTCTCCGTCCTCAATTGGAGTTCGGTCCGCTAGCACAGGTTTTTCCGCGGCGCCGAGTTTCGTTGAAGAATCCCAGGCCATCCAAGAACCGGTTGCGGCCAAGATAGCTCGCCGTCCCATTCTTCTGTCATGATATTTCATAGAGGCTCTCTTATGGTGCCTGAGCAATCTAGGCTAGGAGTTGTCTGACCGAAACTCAGCCGTGAACAATCATGATCGCACGCGCCCTTGTGATTGGCTACCTGGCAAACTCCCCACGAGGGGGTGACCTTTTTCTTTTTATCTTACAACGGCGCGTGGGGATCATCGAATGCGCTTTCTTCGGCGTGTTAGGCGCATTCACCCGTTACCGGAGCCGCTGCAAAGGAATTTGGCGGCTGGATCGCGGGCTAGGCATTGATGGCTGAGCCTGATCGAAGATCATTTAAAGGACACGCCAAGATGGCGGTCGACGCCATCTTCTTGTGCGCCGAGCGCTTGATTTAATAGCGTCAACGTTTGACATAGACGTCATGGATTTCGCTTTCGACAATAGTTTCCACGACGTGATGGAGGGGTTCTACGCGCCCGCCGAGGCCGCGAAGCCGTCGGCGCCAAAGCTTCTGATTTTCAATCATATGTTGGCGAAGGAGCTCGGACTCGAGGTGACCGACACCACCGACGAGCAACTGGCGCGCCTTTTTTCGGGTGAAGAGATGCCCGAAGGCGCCGATCCGCTCGTATTCGCCTATGCCGGGCATCAGTTCGGGCATTTCTCGCCGCAGCTTGGTGACGGCCGCGCCCTGTTGCTAGGCGAAATCGTCGCGCCCGACGGGGTGCGCTTCGATATCCAGCTCAAGGGTTCGGGGCCGACCGCCTTTTCGCGCAACGGCGATGGCAAGGCGGCGCTCGGCCCGGTCTTGCGCGAATTCCTGATTTCGGAGGCGATGGCGGCGATGGGTGTGCCGACCACCCGCGCGCTCGCTGCGGTCGCGACCGGCGATCGCGTCCAGCGCGAACGCGCGCACCCCGGTGCAGTGCTGACACGCGTCGCGAGCAGCCATATCCGCGTCGGCACCTTCCAGTTCTTTGCCGCCCATTTCGGTGCCGACCATGTGACGCAGCTATCCGATTACAGCATCCGCCGGCATTTTCCCGACCTCGCCGTGGCCGCCAATCCGCACCTGGCTTTGCTCGACCGCGTGATCGGCTTGCAATGCGAACTGGTTTCGCACTGGCTGGGCGCGGGGTTCATCCACGGGGTGATGAACACCGACAATGTCGCGATCAGCGGCGAAACGATCGATTATGGGCCGTGCGCCTTCATGGACCGCTTTTCGGTCAATGCGGTGTTCAGTTCGATAGACGCGAACGGGCGCTACGCTTTTGGCCGGCAGCCGCAGATCATGCACTGGAACATGGCGCGCTTCGCCGAAGCGCTGTTGCCCGCGATCCACCGCGTTTCGCCCGACGATGTCGATGCTGCGAAGGCCGTCGTCGACGCAATTCCCGGCCGGTTCCGGGCGATCTGGCATGCGCGGGTGCGCATGAAATTGGGCCTCGTGAACGGCGCGGGCGACGATAGCGAGTTGATCGACACGCTCTTCGACGAGCTCGAAAAACATGACGTCGACTATATCTCCTTCTTCCGATCGCTCGCGATGCTGCTGCGTGGCGACGGGACGATGCTCGAAGGCTTGTTGCCGGCGCCCGACGCGATGGCGCCCTGGATCGCCGAATGGTGGGGACGGATCGCGCAGGCCGCCGCGGGACCGATCGAACTTGCCGCGGCGATGGACCGCGTGAACCCGCTCTACATCCCGCGCAATCACCAGGTCGAAGCCGCGCTCGCGGCAGCCGAAGAGGGCGATCTTGCGCCATGGCTCCGCCTTCTCGATGTCGTCAGGAATCCATTCGATGAACGCCGCGAGTGGGCCGAATATGCGCTGCCGGCACCCGCGGATTCGGCTCCCTATACAACCTTTTGCGGGACCTGACCGGCTGCCGCGCGGATGGAGTTGAGCGATCGCGGCGCGCCTGTTAGGAGCGGCGCTTGCCTGACTGAGGAACAGATATCGTGCCGCACCCCCCGGTGAAGATTACAATTGTCGGTACCGGCTATGTCGGGATTTCGAACGCCGTCCTGCTCGCCCAGCATAACCGCGTCGTCGCACTCGATATCGACAGCCGCAAGGTCGATCAGATCAACGCGGGCATTTCGCCGATCGCCGATCCGGAGATCGAGGCGTATCTGGCGGAGCGCGAACTCGATCTCGTCGCGACGATCGACAGGCAAAGCGCCTATGAGGGCGCCGATTTCGTCGTCGTTGCGACGCCGACCGACTATGATCCCGACACCAACTATTTCAACACCGGGTCGGTGGAATCGGTGATTGCCGATGCGCTGAAACTGGCGCCGGGGGCGCTGATCATCGTCAAGTCGACCGTCCCGGTGGGTTTCACCGAGCGCATGCGTGATCTGCACGGCAGTGACGCGATCGTCTTTTCGCCCGAATTCCTTCGCGAAGGACGCGCGCTGTACGACAATCTGCACCCCTCGCGAATCGTCATCGGCAACACCGATCCGCGCGCGGCGGCGTTTGCGCAGCTTCTGCTCGACGCATCGCTGAAGCCCGAGACCGCCATCCTGCACACAGGCAACACCGAGGCCGAGGCGATCAAGCTGTTCGCCAACACCTACCTCGCGATGCGCGTCGCCTTCTTCAACGAACTCGACACCTATGCCGCGCTGCACGGAGTCGATTCGCGTCAGGTCATCGAAGGCGTGTGCCTCGACCCGCGGATCGGGCAATTCTATAATAATCCCTCCTTCGGTTACGGCGGCTATTGCCTGCCGAAGGACACGAAGCAGATGCTGGCCAATTATCGGGAAGTGCCGCAGAACCTGATCCAGGCGATCGTGTCGTCGAATACGACGCGCAAAGATTTCATCGCGTCCGAAATCATCAAGCGCGCGCCGCGCGTGGTCGGCATCCATCGCCTCGCGATGAAGGCAGGCTCCGACAATTTTCGCGCCAGCAGCATCCTCGGCGTGATGAAGCGCGTGAAGGCGAAGGGGATCGAAGTGATCGTCTATGAGCCGCTGGTCGAGGAGGACCGGCTGTTCAATTCGCGCGTGATCCGCGACCTCGATGCGTTCAAGGCCGAGGCCGATGTCATCATCGCGAACCGAGTGACGGGCGATCTCGCCGACGTCGCCGACAAGGTTTACAGCCGCGATCTCTTCGGCGCCGATTCCTGATTATCTCCCCCGACGCAGTTCGGCGCATTGCCGGGAACTGTCCCATTGTCGGAGAGTTAGCCTATCAAACGGGGAGAAACGGGTTGCACAGCCATATCTCGCAAGCCACAAGCGTGCATCGGTGGCCAGCAGATGCAAAAATCTGAAAATTCCTGTGTATCGTCATGGCGCCCGTCCGCGCGCATGCGCCCGCTGCTGATCGGTGCAACCTCCTTCCTGTGTCTCGCATGGGCAGGTGCGGCACACGCCCAGCAGGTCGAGCCGCCCAAGGTCGTGCCGACACTGGAAACCCCGGTGAACGAGCCGATCGCGGCGCCTTCGCCGCCACCTCCCGACGTCGTGCTGCCCGAAGTCGCGCCGATCATCAGCGACGAGGAATTCGAGAAGGCGATCCCCTCGATCGGCGTCGAGGACGATCCCGAACTCGACCGGCCGCTCGAATCCATCGCCGATTTCGAAAAGCGCGAGGCCGCCGAAGCGGCGAAGCGCGCGCAGGCGACCGCCGACGGAACGGTGGAAACGCTGCCCCCGCAGGTCGATGGCGTGCCGGTTCCGGCGCTGGCCGATGGCGATGCGGTCGAAGCGATCGGCGACGCGCCGATCAGCGACAGCGAACTGGCGGCGCCGTTGCCACCGCTCGAGAACTTCGACGTCGAACCGGTCCAGTTTGCCGAGGCCGAGGACGAGAAGGACAATGTCAGCGTCGCCTATCTGGTGAAGGTCAACGGTCTCGATCCCGCCGACGAGAGCACCGATGCCGACCTCGCCGACCTGTTCGGCGATCTCTCGGCGCTCTACGACGGCGACGGCAAGGCCGACAATACGGCGATGGTCCGTGCGCGCCTCACCGCGGATGGCGAACTGATGCAGCGCATCCTCGCATCCGAAGGCTATTATGACGCGGTGGTCGACACGCGCATTGACCGCGGCGCGCGCGCGGAAGGGCAGGCGCGCCAGCCCGGACAGCCGCTGACAGCAGTCATCGATGTAAAGCCCGGCAAGCGCTACACGCTCGCCGACATCATCGTCGACGCGGCGCCGACGATCCCGCCGACGCTCATCGCCGACAATTTTCCGCTGAGCGTGGGCGAGCCGATCGTCGCGCAGCGCATCCAGGGCGCCGAGGCGGCGATCGCGCTGAAGCTGCCGCAGGAAGGCTATCCGTTCGCCAAGGTCGGGCAGCGCGACATATTGCTTGACGGCGCGACGGGCGACGGCGTCTACACGCTGCCGGTCGATATCGGCAAACGGTCGCGCTTCGGGGGGATCGAAACGACGGGCGACCTCGCGTTCGATGCCAAGCATGTCGAGGTCCTCGCGCGGTTCAAACGCGGCGACCTGTATGACAGCCGCAAGGTCGACGACCTGCGGCAGGCGCTCGTCGCGACGGGGCTTTTCTCGACGGTCGCGGCCGAACCCCAGCCGACCGGCGAGAGCGCGGGCGACGACACCGAATATGTGACGATGCTCGTAACCCAGCAGAAGGGGCCGCCGCGGACGATCGCGGCCAGTGCGGGTTATGGTACGGGCGAGGGAATCCGGCTCGAAGGGAGCTGGACGCACCGCAATTTCCTGCCGCCCGAAGGTGCGTTGACCTTCCGCGGCGTGATCGGGACGAAGGAACAGGGCATCGGCGCGACGCTCCGCCGGTCGAACGCGGGGCGACGCGATCGCACCCTCGAGCTCGTCACCGAGGTGACGCGCAACGACTATAATGCGTTCGAGGCGATCACCGGCCGCGTTGCCGCGCGGGTCAGTTATGATTCGACGCCGATCTGGCAGAAGAAATTCACCTATGCCTATGGCGTCGAACTGCTCGCGTCGCGTGAAGACGATTATGATTTCGCGGCGGGCGAGCGCAAATATGATTTCTATACGATCCTCGGCCTGACCGGACAGGTCGGGATGGACCGCACCGACAGCCTTCTCGATCCGACCAAGGGGTTCCGCATCACCTCGCTGATCCAGCCCGAAGGTTCGCTCGCGGGGCGTTTCTCGCCCTATGCGCGCCTCCGTACCGACATCAGCGGCTATTATCCGGTGACCGACAGCATCGTGCTCGCGGGGCGCGTTCGCGTCGGGTCCATCCTTGGTGCGGCGCGCGAACGCCTTGCGCCGTCGCGCCGCTTCTACGCCGGCGGCGGCGGCTCGGTACGCGGTTTCGGTTATCAGGAACTCGGGCCGAAGGACCCGAACGACGACCCGATCGGCGGCCGCAGCGTCAACGAGATGGCCGTCGAGGCGCGCTATCGCTTCGGCAATTTCGGTGTCGTCGGCTTCGTCGATGCGGGGCAGGTCTATCGGTCGTCGGCGCCGACCTTCCAGAACTTGCGCTTCGGGGCGGGCATCGGCGCGCGCTATTACACCAATTTCGGCCCGATGCGCTTCGATATCGCGACCCCGATTGGGCGCAAGCCGGGCGAATCGCGCGTGAGCGTCTATGTCTCGATCGGGCAGGCCTTCTGATGGCCGCCGACGAACCCCTGGCCACCGAAGTCGCCGCGCCGGACAAGGCGCGTTCGTGGCCGCTCACCATCCTGCGCTGGATCGGGCTGACCTTGCTCGGGCTCGTCCTGCTCTTCGCGCTGTTCCTCGTCGGGTTGAACAGCGATGCCGGGCGGCGTTTCGTCGTGACCCAGATCGAGAAATATGAATTCGAAAACGGGATGAAGATCGGCATCGGCCGGCTCGACGGGTCGCTGTACGGCCGGATGGTCATCCGCGATTTCACCCTGTCGGATCCCAAGGGCGTTTTCCTCGCGTCGCCCGAGGTGCGGGTCGACTGGCGACCGATCCGCTATCTCGCGAACCATGTCGACGTCCGCTCGGCCACCGCCGCGACGATGACGATGCGGAAATTGCCCGAGTTCAAGGTCGTCCCCGATACGGGCGAGCCGTTGCTGCCCGATCTCGACATCGACGTCGGCACGCTTCGCGTCGATCGCTTTATCTTCGAGGCGCCGGTTGCGGGCGAGCGGCAGGAAGCGAAGATCGCCGGCAAGATCGCGATTGCCGACCGCCGTGCGCAGGTGACCGCCAACGCCGAAACGATCGGGGCGAAGGCGAAGGGCGACACGCTGAAATTGTTGCTCGACGCCGTGCCCGAGGAAAACCGGCTGGCGGTGACGCTCGACGTCAATGCACCGCAAGGCGGCGTTCTCGCCGCGATGGGCGGGTTCAAGGAACCGCTGACCGCGAAGCTCGACGGGCGCGGCGACTGGAAGGCGTGGAACGGAAATCTGACCGCAAACCTCGGCGCCGCGCCGCTCGCGCGCGTCGCGCTGACGGGTCGCGACGGCACCTTCACCGCGAAGGGGAGCGCGCAGCCGTCGCGACTGCTGACCGGGCCGATGGCCGAGATGCTGGGCACCGAGACCGCGATCGACCTCACCGCGCGGCTCAACGAACGCAAGGCCGATATCGATGGGCGCCTGTCGTCCGATGCCGCGCGGCTCGGGATCAGTGGCGGGGTCGATTTGGGCGCCAGCCGCTACGACGGGTTGCAGCTAGCGGCTAACATCCTGCGCCCCGGGGCGATTGCCCCCGCGTTGCGCGCCAATGGCCTGCGCGCAACCGCGACGCTCGACGGCGCATTCGATTTGCCGACGGTCGAATATCAGGCGAACGCCAACAGCCTCGCGGTCAATGACATCGTCGTCGAGGGGCTCAGCCTTGCGGGCAAGGCGCGCGTCGACGCCGACCAGATCGTCATTCCGGTTGCGGGCCGCGCATCGCGCATCCGCGGCCTCGACACCGTCGCGGGCGGGACGTTGGTGCAGGTGCGGCTCGACGGTGACCTCGCGTACAGCAACGGGCGTATCCTCAGCGACAATCTGCGCCTGCGCTCGCCGCGCATCGATGCCAAGGCGATCGTCATCGCCGACCTCAACAAGGGCTTCTACACCGGGGCGATCGACGGGCGGATCAACGACTACCGGATCGAAAGCGTCGGCATCTTCGACATCGAGACCGATGCCGATCTGAAGACCGCGCCGCGCGGCGGGTTTGAAATCGTCGGCCGCGTTCGCGCGCGATCGACGAAGCTGTTCAATTCGGGGGTGCGCGATTTTCTCGGCGGCAATGCGACCGCGTCCAGCGACGTGCGCTACGGCACCGACGGCATCGTCCGCTTTGCGAACCTCCGGCTTTCGGCGCCGCGCCTGCGTGTGACGGGTGGGCAGGGGAGCTATGCCCCGAACGGCCAGATCCGTCTGAATGCGCGGGCGAATTCGACCGATTACGGGCCCGTCGGGGTCGAGCTTGCCGGGACGATCAGCGACCCGCGCGCGGTGGTGACCGCCGCGCGGCCGGGGCTGGGGATCGGACTCGCCAATCTCGTCGCGCGGATCAACGGCGCCCCGAACGGCTATCGTCTCGCGGCGACCAGCGACACCGACTATGGGCCGCTGTCGGCGGACGTCGTGCTGCTGATGGCAAAGGGGCCGCTCACCATCGATGTCGAGCGCGGCGACCTGTCGGGCATCGGTTTCAACGGGCGGCTGGTGCAAAGCAAGGCCGGACCGTTCGAGGGCCAGCTCAACGCATCGGGGCAGGGGCTCGGTGGTCTCGTCCGGCTAAGCGCTGCAGGGAAATATCAGGCCGCGGCGATCAACGTCCGCGCCAACGACGTTGTTCTCCCCGGACCGGCGCAGCTCGCGGTGGGGTCGGCGATCGTCGATGCCGACGTTACCCTGTATGACCAGCCGCACATCGTCGCCGACATCCAGGTCGCCGAAACGCAGATTCGCGAATATGATATCGCGGTCGCGCGGGTGAAGATCGATTATCGCGATGGCAGCGGCAAGGCGCAGGCGCTGGTCGAGGGGACCAGCGGCGTGCCGTTCCGGATCGCCGCCAATGCCGATCTCAAGCCCGAACTTTGGCGCGCATCGGTGCAGGGCCGCGCGACGGGCATCAATTTCCGCACGACCTCGCCCGCGCGGATCATCCCGGGCGCCGACGGTTATGAGCTGCTGCCGACGACGGTCAGCCTCGGCCGCGGCAGTAGCGCGCGGATCGCCGGGCGCTTCGGCGACGGCATCATGCTCCAGAGCCGGCTCGACCGCGTGAACATGGCGATCCTCAACGCCGTCTATCCCGACATGGGGCTGGGCGGCCGGGCATCGGGGAGCCTCGATTTCGAACAGGCCAATTCGGACAGCTTCCCGCGCGCCGATGCGCGGCTGACGATCGAGGACTTCACGCGCACGACCGCCGTGTCGATCAGCCAGCCGGTCGATGTCAATTTTGCCGGCAAGCTGCTCGCCGACGGCGGCGAGGCGCGCGCAGTGATGCGCAAGCGCGGCAGCGTGATCGGGCGGATGCAGGCCTCGCTGCGCCCGCTGGGTCCCGGCGCGGGCGGCTGGACCGAACGGCTGATGGCCGCGCCGCTCGGCGGCGGTATCCGCTATAACGGTCCCGCCGACACACTTTATTCCTTCTTCGGCCCCGCCAACCAGCATGTGTCGGGGCCGGTTGCGGTTGCGGCCGATTTCAGCTGTTCGGTTTCCGACCCTTGTCTGCAGGGCGTCGTGCGCGGCAAGGACATGGTCTACGAAAACCAGACCTATGGCACGCGGCTGACCAATATGGTGGTCGCCGGCCGCTTTACCGGCAACCGGCTCGAGATCGAGCAACTCACCGCGAAAGCCGGCGACGGTACCGTCCAGGCGAAGGGCTTTATCAGCCTCGCATCCGCCGACGGCTACCCGATGAACATCTCCGCGACGCTCGACAATGCACGCCTCGCCAAGAGCGAGAATATCGCGGCGCGCGCGACGGGCAATCTGACGCTGGAAAAGGTCGCGGGGCAGACAGCGTTGCTTTCGGGCAGCCTTCGCCTTCCCGAGACGCGTTACAAGATCGTGCGCGAGGGCGCGGCGCAGGTGCCGGTGCTGACCGGCGTGCGGCGCAAGCCGCCCGCGGGGCGTCCACGGGTCAGCGGCGACGGGCTCGCCGCCGTCGGAGGCAGCCTGTTCGACCTCATCCGCCTCGATATCGCCCTGAAGGCGCCCGACGAAATCTATGTCTCCGGCATGGGGCTCGAATCCGAATGGAAGGCCGATATCGTGCTGCGTGGCACCACCGAGGCACCGCGCGTGACCGGCGAGATCGAACTGGTGCGCGGGACGCTTGGGTTCGCGGGCCGTTCGTTCGAGCTTCAGGAAGGCCGGGTGACCTCCCCGACGGGCGATGCCTTCGATCCGGCGATCCGCCTGCTCGCAAGCGATACGATCGAGACGGTGACGGTGAGCGTCAGCGTCACCGGCCGCGCGAGCAATCCGCAGATCGCCTTCTCGAGCGTCCCCGGCCTGCCGCAGGACGAAATCGTCTCGCGCATCCTGTTCGGCGATTCGATCACGACCCTGTCGCCGTTGCAGGCGGTCCAGCTCGCTGCGTCGCTCAACACGCTCAGCGGCAGCGGCGGGGGATTGAGTCCGCTCGGCGCGCTCCAGTCGGCGACGGGGATCGACCGGCTGCGTGTCCTGGGTCCCGACGACACGATCGGACGGGGCGCCGCGCTCGCCGCCGGGCAATATATCACCAAGGATATCTATATCGAGGTGATCACCGACGCGCGCGGCTATACCGCGACGCAGCTCGAGATCAGCCTGACCCCCGCGCTGTCGTTGCTCAGCCAGGCGGGCGGTTCGGGGCAAACGAACCTCAGCGTCCGCTATCGCAAGGATTATTGATGCGCGCGGCCGTCTTGCTTGTCCCGCCGCTGCTGCTGCTCGCCGCGTGTAAGGACGAGCCGCGCTTCGAGGAGCGCTACGACAAGGCGGCGAAGGAGATCGAGGCACGCGCCAAGGCGATGGACGCTGACATCGCCGAATCCGAAAAGGCGGACGCCGCCACGCCGGACTTGCCAGAACCGGCTGCGCCGTCTAACGCGCCAAAGTCATCTGGGGAGTAGCCAGCCGTCCTTCGGGGCGGGCCACCGTGTCAACATACTCGGCCGAGAGGTCGTGGCGCGGCGGAAGCGGGGAACCGCTTGGGCGAGACCAATGGCATCGACCTTCGTCCGGGCCGGGCGGCGGGTTTGATGTCTATTGGAATCGCGAAGCCGCTCGGCCCCGGAGTACCCCATGGAAGCCCTGTTTACCTCGACAGCCGTCGTCGCGCTCGCCGAAATCGGCGACAAGACGCAGTTACTCGCGATCCTGCTTGCGACGCGCTTCAACCGCCCCGTGCCGATCATCCTCGGCATTTTGGTCGCGACGCTCGCCAACCATGCGCTCGCCGCGCTGCTCGGCGCGTCGGCGGCGGCTTTCCTCGACAGCCCGGTCTTCCGCTATGCCATTGGCGTGTCATTCGTCGCGATGGCGGCGTGGACGCTGATCCCCGACAAGTTCGACGATGACGAGGCGCCGCGGCCGCGTTTCGGCGCTTTCCTGACGACGCTCGTCGCCTTCTTCCTTGTCGAGATGGGCGACAAGACGCAGGTCGCGACGATCGCGCTCGGGGCGCAATATCACAATGTCGTGACCGTAACCGCGGGGACCACGCTCGGCATGATGATCGCCAACGTGCCCGCGATCTTCCTCGGTCACGAACTGTTGAAGCGCGTCGACCTCGCCAAGGTTCGCATGGTTGCTGCGGGTCTGTTCCTCGTGATCGGCTTGTGGGTGCTGGCGCAGACCGCGGGCTGGTTCGGCTAGTCGGCGTTGCGTCCGGCGAGGGTTCGTTCGAAATTCCAGCTCGATGAGCACATCGCGTCGAGGTCGCGCGCCGCCGTCCAGCCCAGCTCGCGCGCGGCGCGTTCGGGGCTGGCGAAGCAGCTCGCGACATCGCCGTCACGGCGCGGCGCGATGCGATAGGGGATCGGCACGCCGTTCACGCGTTCGAACGCCTCGACCATGTCGAGCACCGAATAGCCCGTTCCCGTGCCGAGGTTCCAGGTCGATAGCGGCTGGCCGGCCTTGGCGATCGCATCGAGCGCGGCGACATGGCCGCCCGCGAGGTCGACGACATGGATATAGTCGCGCACACCGGTGCCGTCGGGGGTGTCATAGTCGTTGCCAAACACCGACAATTCGGCGAGCCGTCCCGCTGCGACGCGGCTGACGAAGGGCATCAGATTGTTCGGGATGCCGTTCGGATTCTCGCCGATCAGCCCGCTGTCGTGCGCGCCGACCGGGTTGAAGTAACGCAGGATTGCGATGCGCCATTCGGGATCGGCGGCGGCGACGTCGGCGAGCATTTCTTCGATCATCAGCTTGGTGCGACCATAGGGGTTGGTCGCCGAGGTTGGATGATTCTCGTCGAGCGGCAGATATTGCGGTTGGCCATAGACCGTCGCGCTTGACGAAAAGACCAGCGTCTTCACGCCGCAATCGCGCATCGCTTCGAGCAGCGACAGCGTCCCGCGGACGTTGTTGTCATAATATTTGATCGGCTCGGCGACCGATTCGCCGACAGCCTTCAGTCCCGCGAAATGAATGACCGCCTTGATTCCGTGTTCGCGCATCACGCGGCGCAGCGCGTCTCCGTCGCGGATATCGCCCTCGACCAGCGGCACCGCGGTCCCGGTGATCGCTTCGAGGCGGTCCATCACCGACGCGTCGCTGTTCGACAGATTGTCGAAACAAACGACCTCATGTTTCTCGGCGACCAGCGCAGCCGCGACGTGGCTGCCGATATATCCCGCGCCGCCCGTCAGTAGAATCTTCATGTCTCGACCTGTCCCTACTCTTGTTCAGCAACGTCGCAGGCGCTGCGGAAGCAGCGCTCGCAATCAGTCTAGTAGCGCGGCCAGATATTTTCCGTAGCCGGTTTTCCCGTGCCGACCTGCGCTGTCGCGGAGCGATGCTTCGTCGATCCAGCCCTGCGACCACGCGATTTCCTCCAGGCAGGCGATCTGCATTCCCTGGCGTTTCTGGACGGTCCGGACGAATTCACCAGCTTCCAGCAGCGTGTCGTACGTTCCGGTGTCGAGCCAGGCATAGCCGCGGCCCAGTCGTTCGCCATATAATGCGCGAGCGTCGAGATAGCGGGAGTTGAGGTCGGTGATTTCATACTCTCCTCGATGCGAGCGCTCCACCGTCCGCGCCAGATCGCACACGCGCTGATCGTAGAAGTAAAGGCCCGTAGCCGCCCAGTTGGATCGAGGCTGAAGCGGCTTCTCTTCGATGCCGACGACGCGGTTTTCGCCGTCGAATTCGAGCACGCCATAAGCGCCCGGATTTTCGACCTGATAGCCGAAGATCGTCGCGACGTTTTCATTTTCCGCGCGTTGCCGCGCGGTGATCAGCATCTGTTTCAGGTTGGCGCCATAAAAGATATTGTCGCCCAGAACGAGCGCTGCCGGGTCGCCGTCCAGAAATTGCTCGCCGATCAGAAAGGCTTGTGCGAGCCCTTCCGATTTGGGCTGGATAGCATATTCCAGCCTGACGCCGATTGCACCGCCGTCGCCGAACAGGCGGCGGTAGTTGTCGATATATTCCGGGCTCGAAATGATCAGGATGTCCCGCAATTCGGCCAGCATCAGAACCGACAGCGGATAATAGATCATCGGCTTGTCATAGATGGGGAGCAGCTGCTTGTTGATCGCGAGCGTCGCAGGATGCAGCCGGGTCCCCGACCCACCGGCCAATATTATACCCTTCATGGTTCGTTTCGCCCCTCTTTCGCGATGATCTCGCCAACCGCTTCGTCGACCGCAAGTTCCCACGATCGCAATTCCAAGCCGAAATCGCGTTGCAAGCGCGCAGTCGACAGCCGTGAATTGGCCGGGCGTACGGCGCGCGTGGGATATTCCGCGCTGACGATTGCTTCGACCCGCGGCGCTGGCCAGCCGAACTCAGCCGCGCGGTTGAAGATCCGTTCGGCCATGCCGTGCCAGGACGTTTCGTTGCGGTTGGCCACATGCCAGATGCCATTGCCTTGGCAGCCGCCGACAATTGCTTCGGTGACGGTGACGATGGCGTTGGCAAGATCCGCAGCATGGGTAGGGCATCCGTGCTGATCGGCGACGATGCGAAGCAGGTCGCGCTCCTTACCCAGCCGGAGCATGGTGCGGACGAAATTGTCGCCGCTCGCGCTGAAGACCCATGACGTGCGCAATATAGCGTGCCGCGCGCCTGATGAGACTACCGCTCGCTCTCCATCGTTTTTTGTCCGGCCATACACATTCTGTGGGTTGGTCGGATCCTCCTCGACATAGGGGGAGGATTTGTCGCCCGAGAACACATATTCGGTAGAAATCTGGACGATCGGAATATCGGCAGCGGCCGCCGCTGCGGCCAATGCAGCCGGCGCGGCGGCATTGATGCGATGGGCGATTTCGGGTTCATCCTCGGCGCGATCGACCGCGGTATAGGCGGCGCAATTCACGATTGCGCACGCGCCGGTCGCCGCGATGAGGGGGCCTGCGTCGAGATGCTCGGCCGAAAGATCGAGCTGATCGCGCGGCGGACAGACGATCCGGACATGCGAAGGCGCGCCGGCTGCCAATGCCCCGCCGACCTGACCGCTTCCCCCCGTTACCAGCCAGACTGCCTCCGCCGGTTCAGCCAACGGACAGCCCCAGTCGCTCGCCACGATAGCCCGAAGCCTTTCGGGCCTCGAGCCAGTCGCCATTCTCCAGATACCAGCGAACGGTTGCCTCCATGCCGCTGGCGAAATCGTGACGCGGTTCCCAACCGAGTTCGCGCCGGATTTTCGATGCATCTACCGCATAACGATAATCATGCCCGGGCCGATCGGCAACGAAGCAAATTTGCTCCTTATGGCTGCGTCCATCCTTGCGCGGAACATCACGGTCGAGCAAGTCGCATAGCGTCTCGACCACCGCGAGATTGGTTTTTTCGGCATTGCCGCCGATCAGGTAGGATTCGCCGGGTACCCCGCGCAGCATGACCTGCGCCAGGGCGCGTGCATGATCTTCGACGTGCAGCCAGTCCCGGACGTTCGATCCGTCGCCATAGACCGGAAGATCATCTCCAGCGAGGCCGCGCAGGATCATCAACGGGATGAGCTTCTCCGGGAAGTGGTACGGGCCGTAATTGTTCGAGCAGTTGGTGATCAGGACCGGTAGATTGAAGCTGTGATACCAGGCGCGGACCAGATGGTCGGACGCGGCCTTGCTGGCCGAATAGGGCGAGCGTGGGTCATAGGGGCTGTGGTCGTGAAACGTCCCCGTGTCGCCAAGCGCGCCGAACACCTCGTCCGTCGAAACGTGATGAAAACGGAAACGCGACCTGGCGGGTTCGGAGAGGCCCCGCCAATAGGCCTCGGCGGCTTCGAGAAGGCAAAAGCTGCCGAGGATATTAGTCCGGATGAAATCGGCCGGGCCGTCGATCGAGCGATCGACATGTGTCTCGGCCGCTAGGTGCATGATCGCATCCGGCTGAAAATCCGCAATGGTCGCCCGGACGGCGGCACTGTCGCAGATATCGGCCTGAACAAAGCGATAGAGCGGTGACGAGGACACGGGGGCCAGCGCCGCGAGATCGCCGGCATAGGTGAGCTTGTCTATCACGAGCGTTTCGAAGCCGAGATCGCCGACAAGATGACGCACAAGCGCAGAGCCGATGAAGCCGGCTCCGCCGGTGACGATGACGCGGGTCATAGGCGGATTTCTTCCAGTTCGGCCAGCGGGTCGCCGGTATAGGTGAATGCCACGTCGCAATGCGACAGGCCCGGCGCTACGACATCCTTGGGTGATAGCAAAGGATCGTTGGTTCCCAGCGGCCAGTCGATCGCCAGCTCCGGGTCATTCCAGGCGATCGCGCCCTCGGCGGCGGGCGCGTAAGTCTCGCTGGCCTTGTAAAGTACATGGACATCGTCGGTCAATGTAATGAAACCATGGGCAAAGCCGACAGGGACATAGAGTTGCTCGCCCCCGGCCGCCGTCAGTGCGGCGCCGACCCAGCGGCCATAGGTGGGCGAGGACGAGCGGATATCGACTGCGACGTCCCATATCGCGCCCGAGGCGCAACGGACCAGCTTGGCTTGAGCATGGGGAGGGGCCTGAAAATGCAATCCGCGGATCGTGCCGGCGCGAACCGAATGGCTATGATTATCTTGAACGAAGCGGTCCGAAATGCCGGCATCCGCCAAGCGGCGGGCATTATATGTTTCACTGAACCAGCCGCGTTCATCGCCGAACCTGGGTATGTGAAGCAGCTTCGGCAGCATGAGGGTCCCTCTGGTCGCCATTACGCGAGTTTCGGTTAGAATCGCCGACTTTTTCCGCCAAATCAATCGCGGATTCCGCCGATCAGGACGTGGGTCCCGGATAGTGGGGACGCTTCGACCATTCCTCGATATACCAGTTCACGAACGCCAAAACGCCGACAGGCATTGGCGTCGTTGGCGCGAAGCCGAGGTCGCGGTTGATGTCGTCGATGTCGGCAAAAGTCTGGTAAACATCGCCGTCCTGCATGGGCATCAGGTTGAGCTCTGCCTTGCAATCGCATGCTTCCTCGATCGCGCGGATCAGGTCAGTGAGCTGCTCGGGGCGGTTGTTGCCAATGTTGTAAAGCCGGTGCGGGGTTGTGAAACCTCCCGGCTTTTGTTGGCCATCGTCGGCGGGCGGACGATCGAGCGCGAGGATGATGCCGTTCACGATATCGTCGATGAAGGTGAAATCGCGCAGCATGTCGCCGTGGTTGTAAACGTCGATCGGCTTTCCTTGCAGAACCGCTTCGGTGAACTTCCACACCGCCATGTCCGGCCGTCCCCACGGCCCATATACGGTGAAGAAGCGCAGGCCCGTTTGGGGAATGCGGAAAAGATGCGCATAGGTTTCGCTCATCAACTCGTCGGCCCGCTTGGTTGCCGCATAAAGTGAGATTGGCGAATCGGCGCGGTCGGCTACGCGAAATGGCGTATCGGAACGCATCCCGTACACCGACGACGACGAGGCATATACCAGATGCGAAATGGCGCTATGGCGCGCCAGTTCGAGAATGTTGAGATGGCCTGAAATGTTCGAATGGACGTAGGCTGACGGATTCTCGAGCGAATAGCGTACGCCGGGTTGGGCGCCGAGATGAACAATCCGATCGACGTTCTTGCCGAACAGGCTGGCCGACAGCGCTTTTGCGTCGCCGAAGTCGACGTTCAGGAAGCTGTAGGCTGTCCCATGCTGAGCCTCGAGGCGCGCGACGCGTGCGCGTTTGAGGTCGAGCGAATAATAGGGCGTGAAATTATCGATCCCGACGACCTGTTCGCCGCGATTCAGCAAGGCCTGCGCGACGTGCATTCCGATAAAGCCGGCCGCACCTGTGATGAGCGTCGTCAATCTTCGTCTCCGAATATTTTGCCGCCGTGGTCGCAACCCATGCCACTCGATCCACGATTGGGCCGAAATTGGCCTCTTGGTTCCACTAGCATCGCAATGGTAAACGTCTCGGTAAGAGAAATGAACCAGCTCCCTAGAGCTTCGAAATGCGGCGATGGATTTGATCGACACCGCCAACCCGGCGCGGCAGGCCGAGCGTTCAATTGCCTTTAGCCCCGGCGTGGTGGGGCGGCAATCTGCGCCAGTACTACATTTCACCTAGTTGCGATCTTGGCGGGGCGCGGACCGTTTAGGTCTGTTAAATTTATCCTTCCGCGGCTCCCGCTTCCGTCTCGTTCGGACGAAGCGGAAACTCGCGGAAACCGTAAAGAATCCAAGACTATAGGACCCGAGATTAGTACACCGTTAAATAGAGTGCGTTGCGCTGATTTACGAACGCTTGCGATACCTTCCGCGCATCTGGTCCCGTCGCTGCGCGCGATGGCGCCGAAAACGGGCAATCAGGTATATTGCGGCGCATACAATGCTCACGATTAGGGCGTAAGCGATCATTGTTCTGGTCTCGATCGGGAGTCTCCTAGCCGCTCTAGATCGCCCCAACTAACCTACTCCCGCCGCTAGAATCGGTTCCCTTGGGGTCGCGCTAAGAATCTCAGCTGAGCCTGTCAAACGGCGTTCAAAAGGGACCCCCGATCGGCGTCGAAGAGGGACCCCTTTTCGGATATGATGTTGGTTTGTTGAAGATGGCCTTGCGCTGCGTGCGGCGGAGGGCGGGCGTAGCCCGACCGGA
>JAESGN010000407.1_pt1 | contig 42942 bp, 53 predicted proteins | sample 9269731 | NCBI WGS metagenome assembly JAESGN01 (sample SAMN15720683, study PRJNA650826) | algae metagenome | isolation source: Mojavia pulchra JT2-VF2 and co-occurring heterotrophs from desert soil | place: USA: Cadiz Valley, Joshua Tree National Park, CA | collected 1998-06-08
TGACGAGGTACGGACATTTCATGTTTTCGAGATGCCCTTCGAGCGTGAAGCGCTTCATGATTTCATGCGCCTCTTTCATGGTCTTGGCGCCGAGCACCCAACGGATATGCATGGCGAGGCCGAAATCGTCGCCCTTGTTACCCCACATGTCATGGACCGACCAGATCGCGCCATGTGAGATGGCCGCCGCAAGCCGGCTTTCGTAGCAGGCCGCCCGCGCAGCGTAATACCCACCCAAGCTGGAGCCGCAGACGGCGATGCGCGCCGGATCGACGTCGTCGCGCGCAACCAGCCAGTCGATGCATTTGCCGATCGGCACTTCTGTATCGGGGCGGCTGACGATCTTGTGCCGGCGGAGGGTACCGCCCTGCCCCGGCCCGTCGATCATCAGCACCGAGATGCCGCGCTGCAGACAACCATGCGCCTGCATGAACCACATCTCGTCCTTGATGGAATCGAGACCGCCCATGCAGATCAGCACCGGGAGTTTCGCCCCGGGAAACGGCGCGCGGACGAAATAGCCGCAGATCGGCTTGCCCGGCTCATAGGGGATGTCGACCACTTCTCCGGGCGGGTTGAGATAGGAGATGAATTTCTTCGAGCAGGCTTCCATCTTTTCGAAGGTCGGAAGCCGTCGCGGGTCGTCAGGCTGCAGATGGAATTCTGCCTGGCGGTAGTAATCCGCCGCGCGCAGGAAGCAGTTCATCGCTGTGCGGATATGGCCCGCTCTCTCCTCGTCGAGGCCGCGCTGCCAGTTGCGATCGGCAATTGCGAGCCATTCCTTGTGCCAGCTTTCTAGATCGCCGGGGATCATCCGCGATCCCGCCATCAGGACCTCGCTGACCGAACCTCCGCCTTCCTGCGTCTCACCGAGCCCGCGCCGGAATTGATACGAGAGCCAGGGATGCTCCGGCCAGTGATGCCAGCCGAACGGTTCGTAATGGGGACCGCGGTCCGCGGTAATCTGATCGATGGTGTCGTCAGCCAACTGGTTATCCAACATCGTCGCTCTGCTACCCGTACACCTGACGACACCATCGTTCGACGCGCAGCGCTCTGAGTCAAGAAAAAATGTATACACTTTCCGATATCAATTAGGCAGCGCGTGCATTTCAATTCGTAACTCGCTTGTATTGACGTCTGGAGTGTACCCACTTTAGGGTTTGAGTGAAGGGACGCGACCCGATGCCGCGCGACATGACCAAGACCAAGCCAACTGAGATCGCTGACGGCGCTTCTGCGGCGGGTTCGCGCAGCGGCACGCGGTCGTTGTCGGTGATGGATCAGTTGCGGGAGTCCATTCTCAGCGGAGAATACGAGGCGGGGCGGCGGCTGAACGAGGTTCATATCAGTCAGGCGCTGGATGTATCGCGAACACCGGTTCGCGCTGCTCTGCAAGCACTCGCGGGCGAAGGGTTGCTGGATTACGCACCGAATCGCGGCTTCACGGTCCGCGTCTTTCAGTTGACCGAGATCGTCGACGCCTACGAAATCCGTGCCGTGCTGGAGGGCGTGGCTGCGCGCTTTGCGGCCGAGCGCGGACTGAAGACCGACGAGCGGACCGTGATCGAGAAAAGCCTGAGCGATGGCGACACGCTGTTGCAGCGGGGCTCATTCAAGCCCGGCGACATGTCGGCGTACCGGATCATCAATGGCAATTTTCACGACACGGTGATGCAGGCCGCCCGCAACCGCATGGTCGGCGATATGATCCGCATCTGCGATCATGTGCCGATCGCATCAAGCCGCAACATCGTCGCCTTCCACCACCAGAACCTGCGGCGGCGGCATGACGATCATCATCGGATCTACGAGGCCATCCTCGCAAACGACCCCTGGCAAGCCGAGACGCTGATGCGGGCCCATGTTTCCAGCATCAAGGCCGCGCTGGTGCGCAGCATTCAGGACCAGCCGACAGAGCTTCCCGTTCTCCCTCCTGCTTGAAACGGGTTTCGGAAGCGGCCGCCGCACCCAGCGTAACGTTTGCAGGAGAGCATAGCCTTACCCCCCAAAATTAGTCCATAATTTGCATCTGTTCAGCCGCCTCAGGGTTCTGCGCAACGGATCAATATTCGTGATTCTTCCGCAACAGAATTGGAGTGTCACATCACATCATGAGCAAAATTGCCAAGTCGAGTGCATACCTGAATGGAGTAACGCGTCGGGGGCTTCTGCAAGGCCAAGCTGGACGAAATATCTCGAGTCATGGGGTTGCCCGGAAAGCCCGACGGGATCGACGGCTCCCAGGTGAAGGCATACTACGAGGCTGGAAGGATCGATGAGATCGCTGACTACTGTAAGTCCGACGTCCTAAACACCTACCGGCTCTGGCTACGGTACGAGCTGTTTCGGGGACGGCTGACCCAAGCCGAGTTCGATTTCAGCGATGCCGCAGCTAAGTCCCACGAGCGCCAGCCGACCACCTCCCCTCGATGGCGACCCCTTTAGAGCAGTTGAGCCAGGACCCGTTGGCCCAGCGACATCGGGTGGTCGGGTCGGAAACTTGCTCCGCATGAGTGCGCGGAGGGAGAGTGCAATGGGAATTGACGTTTTTTGATGGGCTAGACTATGGAAGTTCGTGGCTAGGCTGGGCAATCTCCATCGGCACTAGGGAGGTTTCATATGTTGAAGACCAGCAATCCGAAAACCATCGCGCCACCGGTCGCCATGTACAGCCACAGTGTCGAGGTGCCACCGAACGCGCGCTGGCTCTATACCGCCGGGCAGGTCGGGATCCGTCCTGACGGAACGCTGCCGGGAGGCTTCGAAGCGCAGCACGACCAGATTTGGCAGAACACGCTGGCCATTCTCGCCGATGCGGGGATGGGACCCGAGAATATTGTTCGCCTCAACGTCTATTCAACCGACCCCGAAGGCCTGAAGTTCCTCAAGGTTCATAGGGAGAAATATCTCAAGGCGCACCACATCCCGGCGTCGACATGGGTCGTTGTCAGTCGTCTCGCCAATTCTGCCTGGGTGGTCGAGATGTCGCGGCGAAGGTCTAGGCTGCGCTACGAAATGCGAAATATGTAAGTACAGACCAAAAAGCAGACTGCTCGGTAATCCAACAGACTCGGGCGGAGTGGGAACTCGCGGCGAAACGCGGCAAGGGCATTGCCAAGCCGTCTGTGACCCGACAATCTGATGCTCTGCCCGCTCAACATCCGGGCCGAATAAACCGTCAGACTATCGGAGTTTCCGGAATGACCGTTCGCGGGCCAGCTTTTCAGGTCTCCCCGACCAACCCTTCAATCGGCGACATTCAGACCAATCCGTCACGCAAGAAGGATATGCCCTACGCGCCGGCGATCCGAATCGAGTCGCCCGGAGACATGCTCTTTATCTCCGGCGCGACGCCATCGCCGCTCTACCACAAGCACCCACACGAATTGCACGAGCACAACCATCCGGTCGGAATCAAGGATCAAACCAGGCTGGCGATGGAAAACGTGAAGGGTATCCTGGATCATCAGGGCCTGACCTGGACAGACGTGATCAAGGTCACGAAATACCTGACCGATATGCGAGACATGGACGGCATGGTTGAGTTGCTCGCCGAATATTTCGGCAACTGGACTCCGTCCAGCACTACGGTATGCGTCAACCAGCTCTCGACGCCGGGTGCACGCGTCGAGCTCGACATGATCGCAGTCTATCGCAAGTGACCGCAGCGCCGGTCTCGGGGCGCGCGTTTGCGCCCCGAGACGCCCGGCATCAGCGGCGCAAGAGCCACAGGCTTAGGTCCGGAAAGATCACCAGCAGCAACGTGACCAGCGCAATCATGATGACGAACGGAAATGCGCCCGCGAAGATGGTGTTGAGCGAGACGAAGTCCTTGGGCAAGACGCCCTTCACGACATAGACCGACAATCCGAAGGGCGGCGTGAGCAGGCCGATCTCCACGGCAATTGTGGTGACGATTCCGAACCAGATCTTATTGCCGTCCAGCGCATCCAGCACCGGCAGCATGATGGGGAGCACGATCAACAGGATCGACACCGAGTCGATGATCATGCCGAGCAGGAACACGACCACGAAATAGACCGCAAGGAAGCCCGTCATGTCGAGGCCAGCGCCGGTCACCCAGTCGGCGAACTTGCTCGGAATGCCGGTCAGGGCCACCTGGCGGGTATAGAGATTGGCGGCGACGATCAGAACGCAAGGACTTGATGCGGTCGATCTGGCAACCGCATCGCCTTCAACGGTTTATGTGATCCGTCTCTTGCAGGGTTTTATGTTTCCGACCTGTGTGTGCCAAAAACCTAATTCCGAGCATAGTGGTGATGCAATCCACCCAGAATTGGACATGCAGCCACGAACCCGCCCCGCTGGATCGGTCGTGAGATTGGCGCGTCTTTGTTCAGCGAGCGGTGCGTCCGGACGCCATTATAGTAATCGGCATAGGGTCGCAGGGTTCTGCGCAGATGCGCCTCGCCCAGGACGATCACATGGTCGAGGCATTCGCGCCGGATTGATCCGATCAGACGCTCGACATAGCCATTCTGCCAAGGCGACCCTGGTGCAATGGGCTTGTCCCGGATACCCATCGCCCGCAGCCGCCGAGTTACGATTGCGCCATAGATGCCATCTCGATCGCGGATCAGGTAGCGCGGCGCCTCGTTCCAGGGGAACGCCTCTGTTATCTGCTGCGCAACCCACTCCGCCGTAGAATTCGTGGTCACATTGATCCAAACAAGGTGTCTGCGATCCAAACGGACAATAACAAACGCATAGAGCAATTCGAAGCCGATCGTGGGAACGACGAATAGATCCATTGCCGCAATCTCAGGCGTGTGATTGCGAAGGAATGTCCGCCAGCCCTGACCTCCTGGCCGACGCCGCTTGATCATGTACCTGGCGACACTTGACTGCGCGACCTCAAAGCCGAGCTTGAGCAGTTCGCCATGGATCCGTGGCGCGCCCCAGAGCGGGTTCTCGATGCTCATCTGCCGGATCAGCGTCCGAAGGTCCGCGTCGATCCGAGGTCGCCCTCCTCGCGAACGCGACTTCCAGCGCCAATAGAAGCGAAATCCAGCCCGATGCCATCGGACCAAAGTCTCTGGCTTGATCAAGACCAGGGGGCCTAGGATCGAAGGAAACCAATGATAGAGCCGAACGAGGAACCAGCGGTCGCTATTGGTCAGCGGGATCCTACCTTTGACCTTCCGTCGCAGCACAACGACCTGATGGCGGAGCACCGCGTTTTCGGCAAGCAGGCTGCTTCTCGACCTGAAAGGCGAGACCAAAACGGCCAGCAAAAACGAGAGCAGCGCGATCATCACCCGATCATAAGCGATTTCACCGGGTCAGAGCGCGAATAGGGTTTCCGGTACACACAAGGATGAAACTACGAATCTCTATGTGGTTGAAGTTACGCTTTAAGTCTACATCGCTGTTGGGAAGTGCGTATCGGAGTCGGATAATGAGCGGCATTGTTCGACAACCATCGAGGCCGCCCTCTGAACCGCAGACGTAACGGCCGGGCTGAGGGTGGCGCCGAACGTCTCGGCGTCATGCGGCTGACAACCGATGATACGCACGATGGGAGGGAGTGCATTGATCTCCCGTGCCAAGGTCAAGGCTCTGACGGGGGTCGCGTAGTGCACGTCGGCAAAAAAATCCCGGCGCTCGCGATCGGTCATCGTGGTCAGGTCCGGCAACACCGGCTCCACCAGGAACAGTTCGCCTGGCACGCCCCTGCGATCCATGGCGTCGATCAGGATGAGCGCGTCGTAGCCAACACTCAACTCCTGCACCAGATGAATGCCGCCGATCCCTGTCTCGATCGTGGTGACACCATCGGGGAGATCGCTTTCATTCTTGATCATCTCGATTGTGCGCACGCCGAAGCCGTCGTCGCCTTTGAGGACGTTGCCGACACCCGCGACGAGAATTCGCATAGGCAAGCCTCAAAAAGCCGGCAGTTGCGGTTGGAACGGTATGCCCAGACCGATGCGGATCTCCCCGTTCTTGCTCAGCCGCACCGGATGACAATCGAGCCCCCTGCCACCTCCGAGCCGTGACCCATTACGGATGTCGTAGACGCATCCGGGTCCTGAGTCGCAGATCCAAGAATAGCCCGAGAGGTGGCCACCCGTCATGGTGATGCCATGTGCGGGACACTGTGCTGCCGCTGCAAAATGCTGCCGATCCACCTGCGCTATCACGATGAAGCGGTTATCAAGGGCGACGACGACAGCTTCGCCCTCGGAGGGAGCAATATCGAGGGACAGAGGCATCCAGCGCGGCTGCTCCTCGGCGCGCTGCGCGATCTCGTGTGAAGCCGCCGTGAAGGCGGGCGTAGGATCGGCAATGAAATCCCAGATTTTCCGGCATGCGGGGTCGGCCTCAGGCAGCAGGTCGTACATCCCCATAAGCGTGTGAATGGCTGGATCCGTGATCACTTGCTCGAGGACACCATCCTTGAACAGACGAACGAGCCGATGCATCGCTTCCCGATGGATGGCGTCGGTCGCCTGCAGCAGCGCCGTCACCCTGCCGCGCGTGCTCTCATCCTCGATCTCCTCGACGGCCTGCGCGAGCGTCGCGAACTGGCCGAGCAGATTCTGCCATTCTTCGTTGCTGCGATAGCCGAGAAGCGGATTGGGGGCAGAACGATTGTCTGAAGAAAGGTCGTTCATGTCGGGGCCGTGTCGGCGCGCACGTGGGAGTGGATTGGGCCATGGTCGCAGCCGGAGTGGTCGTCGCCGTCGCAGCAGCCGGCTGTACATTCGTAGTGGCTCGGCGCTTGGAACTCGGCGAATGTCTCGTGGAAAAGTCGGGAGGCCTTCTTCTTGCCAGCTTCGGAGAACGCGTAGGCTCGGTCCTCTTGCACCAGGCTGCCTTCGAGACGGTGGAATTCCAGGATTTCCGCGATGAGATCGCGCGGGAGTGGCAGGAACGACTGGATGGCCTCCGCTGTAAAATTCTCTCCGAAACCTTCGCCTTGGTACCAGTAGCAGATCTCCAGTACCTCTTCGCGCTGGCGAAGTTGCTCGTGGGGGCTGGCGTTCGGCAGCCGTCCGCTGTTTCCAATCGGCGGGTTCGTTTGACTCATGACATCGGCCCTTCATGGCGCGCTATGCGATGACGAGTAAACGAAGCGCCACGTGCAAGTGGCGTAGCGACCTTGAGTGCAAGCACTTCCCCTTCGCGCCCGCCAACCGCCAGCGCTGCGACCATATCCACCACGCGGACGATCGACGCGGCGGGAGAAAAGCCAATCAGCGCCGACAGCGCGACATCAGCCTTCCGCCCGTCCCTATCGGCGATCACCATGTCGCCGAAGCAGTTCATGGGCAGGTCGACCTCCACAACATAGACCTCCGCAGGCCATATCCCGAAATGCTCACCAATGGCTAAGGTATTGTCGATATCGACGATCCCGGTAACGGCCTCGTAGACCCGTTCCTGCAGGAGCGCGGCGGGCAGTTTGCCGCCACCCCACTTGTACGCCGTCACCGCGCCCGGCGACGCAGAATTAGGTGACCCTCCAATGAGGATCAGCCGTGCGGGGCGTGGACCGTCGTCGTCCTGGAAATGTTGGACGATATGGATCGGGCCCCAGGTCATGTTCTCGATCGCGATGCCTTCGAGGCCGGCGAACCGGCGTTCAAGACCAAGCATAAGTTGCGGCCCAAGCGGGTAGGCGTCAAGAACCGGCGAGTACCCGACGATACCGATCAGGCAATTGAGTTTGGCATTTGCCATTTATACGTGGTGTCAGACCCCGAGAGGGCTGACATCTCCTCAATTGACGCCGCACGCGCAGGTCGTCACCTCGCGCGTAATGACCCTCTCGCTGCCTTCGACCATGACGTGGGTTGTGCAAGGCATGCACGGATCGAAGGAACGCAGAGCGCGCAGGATGTCGATGCCCTGGAAGTCCTTGTCGTCCTTGTAGCTGCTCTCCACGATTGGAGTGGCGAGAACTGCACGTTCATAGGGGCCGGCCTCGCCCCAAGGCGTGCGCGGACACGCGTTAATCGTCGACGGTGTCACGATCTGATAGTTCGCCAACAGCCCGTCCTTGATCTCGCAGTGATGAGAGAGAAAGCCGCGACCAGCTCCCCAGAAGCCGACGCCGATCGAATGCCCCTTCGATGGGATCGTAAACGGCGTCGCGACTTGCGTCTCGCCCCGCTTCTGGAGATCGAACGCGCGCACCAAGTTCTCGACGGTGACCATCAGATTGAAAGCTACGGCATATGCGCGCGCGCGATTGCGCTCGAATGCATTCCAGACTGACGGGATTGTCCACTCGAGCTCCATCTCGGGAAGCTGCCCCTTGGGGACGCGCAGCCTCAAGCTCTTGCCGGTGGAGGCGACGTAGTTGCTTTGCGGGATCTTCTGGGCAAGCGCTGACAGATAGACACGCGCGTAGGCACCCGCCTCGAACGTCCGGCGATCCCATGTCGGGGTTGTCGACCAGGAGTAGCGCTCCTTCCAGTTCTGCTTGCCCGGCCGCGGGATCGTCGTCTTGTTCCAAGGGTGATTGGGCGAAAGCGGATTGCCGAGCGGGTCGGTCTTGTAGGGATAGTCGGCCCACTTCTCGTAGTAGGAGTGCTCGACGAACTCTTCTAGGCCGACGTTGATGTCGGTCAGCCGTGTCGTCACGAGCTTGCCGTCGATGACCACGCCCGGCGTCGACCAACGCTTCTCGCCCCACGCGTTGCAGTTTGCGTAAGTCGCGTCGTAGTAGTCCTCATGGTCCCATTGCCCCAAGTCGACCATGGTTGCGGGCAACTTGCCGCAGTCGAGGTAGCGCGGGTCGCATTCGTAGAAAAAGTCGAATACGTCATTCCAGATGCCGACACACTTCTTCGCGTAGTCGAAGAACTGGGAGATCCGTAGATAGAACTCGTTGAACGTCGTCGTATTGATTGTCGTCGTGACGCCGCCGGGGATGATGGTCTCGGGATGAGGGTACTTGCCGCCGAGCAGCACGTAGGCCTCGCGGGCGACGCGAGTCATCTTCAGGGCTTCGAGATACAGCTTGCCCGTCAGTGGATTGAGATCGGTCATGATCGCGCCGATCGTCGCGTAACCGTGCATCGCTTGGCTCTTGGCCGGAGCGCCCTGCGCCTTGGTCCAGATCTCCGGGTTGGTCTGGCGGATTAGGGATTCCGAAAAGTCCGGTCCCGCCAGCACGAACAGGTGAAGCGGGTTGTCGTACAAATACTCGCAAGAGAGCAGCAGGTTGCGTACCACGATGCCCATCGGGGGCGGCTTGATGCCGAGCGCCATCTCGATCGACAACGCCGACGCGGTTGCATGCACCCCCCCGCACACACCGCACGCGCGCGACGAGATGAAGGCGGCATCGCGTGGATCGCGACCGCGAAGGATCACCTCGTAGCCGCGGAACAATGTCGCCATCGAACGCGTATCGACGACCCTGCGGTCCATGAGATCGACGGTCGAATGGAAGGCGAGCGCGCCGGCGACGCGCGTGACCGGATCGAAATCGACGTCTGCGAGCTGGCCGTTCTTGACTGCGATCTCGCGCAGCTTTGCCTCGCGTTCTTCCGGAGTGCGGACCTGATAGTCGTAGGGGTTACGCACGCCGGCTTTCAGGCGTGCATTGCCCTGGGCGTCGAACTCGATCGGCAGATTCTCAAAGCACATAGTCTATGGCCTTCCCTGGGGTCTTCAGCAGCCCTTGGCGATCCTGACGATTGCGGCGAGGTTGGAGTTCGCGCCGAGCAGCGGCGGCAGCAGAGCGTTCAAGCCACCGTTTATTGTGTCGACCTTCGTATTCAGAGGCGTCGTGTCGTCGCGCACCTTCACGAGGCCGCCCGCAAGCTTCTCCAGATGATCGGCGCCGCGCTTCAACGCGAGGTAGATGCCGATGAGATGATAGGCGACTAGAACCAGGATGGTAAGCGCCAGCACCAGTGTGATGAGACCGAGCAAATCGACCAGTTGCGCTTGACTCATGTCCGTTTTCCCCCAGCACGGCCGGCGAGCAACTCCGCAACCGCCTTGGTCTTGGCGTCGATGCTATCAGCGACAGGCTTCATGGCGACCGCCGTCTTGATCGTCGTGTCGAGCGCCGGGACCGCGCCTGTATGCCCCGCAATCTTTACGCCCGCGTCCAGCATGTCGGCGAGGTTGCGCTCGATCGCCCAGGCGGCTTTCAGCGCCCGCCTGAGATAATGAACCGCAACCGGCACGATGGCCAAGGCAACCACGAGCAGCGTGATGATCCATATGGCAAAACCCAGCGTCGTCAGGTCGGTCGTCAATTGCGTCCCCCTTGGGCCAACAGCGCTTTGTGCAGACCGCCGAGCGTTTCGTCGATACCCATCAGCCCTTTGGCCGTGGACTCCAGCCCCTTGTTGATGTCGGGCGCAGCAGCCGGCAGATGCGAGGTCTCACGCTCAATCGCGCGAAGCCCCAGCCTGAGCTTGGCAAGATAGCTTTCACCGCTACCCCCGATGTCTTCCAGCAGACCGACAATCTCGATCAGAGCGCGCGCAACCACGGCGAGAAACAACAGAGCTGCAACAGCTGAGAAGAGCGTCATATAAGTGATTGACATCGTTTCCCTCAACCTGGTTTCTTGAGGAAGCAGGCAGGACACCCGGAGCATTCCTGGGCATGCAATTCGATCGCCTTCGCCTGTCCGGCGATGCCGACCACTCGCTCGATGATCGCGCCAACAGCGTCGCGCGTTGCATAAAGGCTGGCAATGTGGATCGTGTTGTTCGCAACGCGCTGACCATTGGCCCATACGTGCGCAACTTCGCTTTTGATCGAGCGGGCGGTGCCGATGACAATACTGAGTAGTCCCCAGGCCACGGCTGTCACGACCAGAAGCAGCACAATCGCTGTCATCCATGCGGCCATCGGATCGGTGCCGTTGAATGCTGTAGCAGCGTAGGCGGTCATGATTCGATGGTCCTCATGCAGCGGTCTTGCGATGGCTGGCCGTTACGGCATCGACGATAGCGCCAGCATTTCCTTCGATGGCCTTGGCGCCTTCCAGGATCTTGCCGGCAACCGCATTCGTGTCGCGCAAGGCCCACACAGAGCGCGTATTCAAGTCGATGTCCGACACCACTGAAGACGCGGCCTTGGCCAATCGCAGGATCCGCCGCGCCTGCACGATGATGCCGAGCAGCAGCAGTACGACGACGACGGTTACGACGACAGCCAGGATGAAGCCGAGGCTCCAAACCGACGTGCCCATCCCATTGATCCAGTTTGTGATGACCGACATCGCAAGCGCCTCCTATTCCGCGGCTTCTTTTAGCGGCGCACTCTGAGACGAAGCCGGCGCTGAATTGAGATAGGATGATGCAGAAGCCTGCAGCGCCCTCTGGCGGCTTGAGCCCGGCGCGAACTCGGTACCAGCGCGCTTCAAGCGTTCGTAGAAAAAGCCGACCGTCCGGTCGACGACGGTTCCGCGTGCGTCGACGTTGGCCCAACCGCTTGGAACATGACCGGTCTCCTTCCAGCGTGCGGTCTGATTGCGGCTCTTCTGCGTGAAGTTTCGCAGATAGGAGATGAATGTACCGGTGCCGCGCGAGACCGTGGAGGAAACCATCGTGCCGGGCGGCCGCTTATAGAACGGTGCGAAAGCGTCGGGGAAACCCGGCATCGTGCATCCAATGCAGATGCCGCCAGTGTTCATGCACCCGCCGTTATGGCCAATCGCGCCACGCGAGACCATATTGCATTGGACGACAGGGCCCCAACAGCCCAATTCAACCAGGCATTCCGTTTGCCCATACTCGGTCGCAAACTTGCCTTCCTCGTAGTTGCCTGCCCGAACGCATCCGCGGTGAACCGTCGATTGGAACATCCATGCAGGCCGGCCCAGTTCATCGAACTCCGGCAGGGGGCCGACCCCTGCAAGGAACATCAGGACCGAGGCAATCGTTTCGGTGATGTTGTCACCGAGCGGAGCGCAGCCGGGAATGTTCACGGGCGGTAGGCCTAACGCGGAGAGGTAGTCCTTGCCGAGGAAATCCATCACCGACATCGCATCGGTGACGTTGCCGGAGGCCGCCGGGATGCCGCCCCAGGTCGCGCAGGTGCCGACCGCGATCACGGCGGCAGCGCCGGGGGCAAGCTCTTTGAGCCAGCGCGCCGTGGGGATCGGCTGGTGGCTGCCGTCAGCGGTCTCTTCGCTGCCCATAGCTGACCAGTAGCCGCCGAACCTGTCGGCTATCCGTTCATCGGCCACCGAGCCTTCATACAGAACGACATACGGCGCACCGAGCTTGCCCGCCTTGGCTGCATGGTGCGCCTTCATGAATTCCTTGCCAGCCGACACCGATAGTACGGGATGATGCAGGATCACCTTCGGCAGGCCGGGGATGGCGGCAGTGAGCAACTGCTCGACGGAAGGGTTCTGCGCACCTGTTGCCGCGATCGAGCAGCCGTCGCAGCTCATGCCGGCGAGCCAGAACGCATGCACCTCCGTGATCGGCCCCTGGTCGATCAGAAAGCGCGGGATGTAGCCTGGAATGGCGGTGCCGGAAGTGCCGTCGGCCATGGGGCTTGCCTCGCGGGATTCGGGTAACCCTCGCAGGCTAGAGGTTCCCCTTGGGGCAAGGTCAAGCGGTCATCAACTCTTTGATTTCGTGGTAGAGGCTGCGGTTGCGGGACAGTCGCAGGTTCGTAGCAGCGCCGCGCAAACACACGCGGTATTGTCCTTCGGCGCATCGAGCAGGGAACGATAGCGAGCTTCGAGATCATCGTGACGGCCCTGCAAGACGGAAATCTGCAGGCTCATCTCTTGCAATTGCTGGTCGAGCAAGCCCAACAAGCGGGCGCGGAGGTCGCCGCCGCCGGCCGAGAGCAGCCCCTGCACCTGCTCGATCGACAGGCCTATAGAGCGCAAGCCCACCACCAGCCGTGCGCGGGCGAGTGCCTCGGGCGCATACACGCGATAAGTGTTGTCAGCACGGGCTGGTGCCGGCACGAGGCCGATCTCTTCGTAGTGGCGCAGGGTCTTGGTTGTGACTCCGAGGGACTTGGCAAGCTCGCCGATCAGCATGCCTTGCGCTTTCCGGTCAGGCCCGCGCTTCCGGTGCCGGCTTCGGGCGGCGCGGCGGAATGTTCTGGCCGAGCCGGCCGATCTCCTCGGCCATGGCACGGATCGCGTTGACAGCGGCGCTGTCTCCCGTCGCATCGTAAGGCGCGATACCCTGACGTTCCGCCGCCATCAAGGCCTCGTCCTGTGGCACCCAACCGATGATCTCCATATCGTGCTGGGCGCAATAGCTCTCGATGGCCGCGCGATCCTCGGGACCGCGCACCTTGTTGGCTGCTACCTTGACGTAGGGGATGCCAAGTTCGACGGCGAGTTCGTGCGTGCGAGAGGCCGCCTCCAGCGAGCGATAATAGGGTTCGGCCACGATCAGCATCATGTCAACGTGCCGCGCAGTGCCTCGCTTCAGATGCTCAAGGCCGGCCTCCATGTCCGTAATTGTGTGGTCGCGGATGTTCGTCAGGTGGGCGATCAGCTCTCGCACCGTGCGGTGCGACATGCACATGCAGCCAGTGCCTGCAGTGCCGTGCGTCGGCCGGCCCATGACGATGAGATCAACGTTGTTAGCCGCCGTCTGCGCGTACCTTTCGAGAAGATCGTCCTGCGGCATCGCCAACTCGAGAGTCGCGGTGCCATCGGGCTTGTCCACCTTCTTGATTACCGAGGTCGGGATAAAGCCCAGCTTGTTGGCGGCGTCGGGAGCCATGCCGAGCATCAGTGCAAGATTTGGATTGGGATCGCCGTCGATCGCAAGGATACGCCGGCCATCAGCGGCGAAGATGCGCGCGAGCGTGCCGGCAATCGTTGTCTTTCCCGATCCGCCCTTGCCGACTGTGGCGATCCGCATGATGTCGAGCTTTTTCCTTAGTTGACTTTGCTTGCGTCAGCCGTGCGCTGCACGATATTCACCGAGATCGAGACGGGAGCGGAATCCTCCCGGCTCTGTGTCGCGACCAGCTTGTAAGCACCGGGTTCCGCCAGCGCCGTGATTGTCACGCTCCACTCGCCGTTCTCATTCGGCGTCGCGGTCGCCGCGATCTGCCCCGTGTTCCACTTGATGGTAACGGGGCTCTTGTCGGACCAGTAGCTGTAGCCACGCACGGGGAATTGGGTGTTGGATAGCACGGTGCCGCCGCCGTCCATCTCCTCGCAAGCCTGTGCGCTGCCGAAGATGACGAGAGCGCCTAGGACGCCTGCGATGATCCGCTTCATCGATGTTCTCCTTAGCTCGTCGAGGCGTTATGGCTTGAACGCGGGATCGGAATATACGCCCTGAAGACCGAACTGCATATCTCGAAACCGGCCTTGGTTGGCGACGCAACCTTTGGGATCATAACAGAACATATAGCCGGCGATAATCCCGCTTCCCGTCAATTTCTCGTATCGGCCCGTACCGCCAGAAATCATAAAATCTCCTTTGAATACAACTTCTTCTGGCGTCAAACGCTCGGCCTTGGCAGTGAACTCGACGATGATCTTCGGCCGGTCCGGGTCCTTCGTCTCGTCGCTGGCCGGCACGGGGCCAGGCGACAGCTTGCAGACCGTGAAGTCGATTTTGCCCTTCAAGACCCCCTTCTCGACCGTGAACACCATCGGGTGCGCGCGGGTCGAGGCCGGCGATCTGGCGCCGGGGATCCGGTTCGAATAGGTCGGCAGGTTGGAGGAGATGTTGTTCAGGGGCGCGTTGCCGGTGCAGGGTATCGCCCGGTAGCGGAACGAGCCGTCGCTGACGCCGTCCCAAGGCATCACGTCCTCGGCGTTTGGCCAATCGGGTGTGTGGGTCATCGCTTTGAGCGTGAAGTCGCCAGCGATCCCCTGGGCATGGGCTGCGGGAGCTAAGCCGGCCTGTGCGACCAACCCGGTGGCTATGGTGAAAGCAAGTCCGACCCGACGCGAAACCATGCGAAACCCTCCCTGGTCGCTGACTGAATATGGCTGCCTCTTTCAAATGTCTCAGGGTTCGGGTCAAATCGCAAGATGACAGCCGCGTCCAGCTCTACGCTCGATGTCGCCGCAGCGGTCGAGATTCGCGTCCGCGGCCTCGTACAGGGCGTTGGCTTTAGGCCAACGGTTTGGCGGTGGGCGACCGAGCTCCGGATCTCCGGCCAGGTCTTGAACGACGCGGAGGGTGTTCTGATCCGGGCAACCGGTACGACGGCGGCGCTTGCAATCCTTCAGAGGCGACTGCGGGATGAGCCGCCGCCAATAGCCAGGATAGAGGCAATCGAGGTCGCGCCATGGCGACCGGTGGAGCTGCCCCGCGGGTTCGAGATCATGGCAAGCCGATCGGGCGGTGCGCACACCGACGTTGCGGCCGATCTCGCGATATGCGAGGCGTGCCGGGGCGAGATCCTTGATCCGGCGTCGCGGCGCCATGGCTATGCGTTCACCAATTGCACCCGATGCGGGCCGCGGCTGTCGATCATCACAGGGCTGCCTTACGACCGCGCGCGCACGACTATGGCAGCGTTCGACATGTGCAACGCATGTCGCAACGAGTACGAGAGTCCCCAAGACCGTCGTTTCCACGCGCAGCCGATCGCGTGTCCCGATTGCGGGCCGCAACTACGGCTCGTCGCTCTGGATCGACGAGGCGTCGCGACGCACGGTATCGAGGCGATCGCGCACGCCGCAGAGCTGCTGAAGGCCGGCTATTGCGTGGCTGTGAAGGGCATCGGTGGATACCAACTGGCATGCGATGCGACTAATGTCGATGCAGTGACGCGCTTGAGGGTTGCAAAACGTCGACCGACGAAGCCGTTTGCGCTGATGGCGCGCGATGTCGATGTCATCCGACGATACGCCATGGTCACTCATCCCGAGGAACAGGCGCTGTTGGCGCGCGCAGCACCCATCGTGCTGCTCGATGCTCCGCTGCAGTTGGACGCCGGCGCGCCGGAAACCGCGCATGACATGCTGCATGGTATTGCGCCTGGGCTCGATCAATTGGGTTGCATGCTGCCAGCGACACCGCTGCACGTGCTGCTTATGGAGAGCTTCGACGTGCCCCTCGTCATGACCAGCGGCAACGTCTCGGACGAACCGCAGATCATCGACGATGCCGAGGCATGCGACCGGCTTGTGGGGATCGCGAGCCATGTATTGGCGCACGACAGGCCGATTGCGCTGCGCCTCGACGATTCGGTCGTCCGACATGAGGGTACGGGAATCCGCGTCCTTCGGCGCGCCCGCGGCTACGCACCGGCGCAGATCGCGATGCCCGAGGGGTTTCGGTCCGCGCCGCCCGTACTTGCGTTCGGTGCCGAGTTCAAAGCGACGTTCTGCATTTTGAAGGATGGTGAAGCCGTGCTCTCGCCTCATCAGGGCGACCTGCAGGATGCTGCCACATTCGACGACTATCGCAACACCATCGTCAGGATGTGCTACCTGCTGGAGGTGAAGCCGCACCGGCTCGCCGCAGACCTCCATCCGGATTACGCCTCAACACGCCTCGCTGAAGAGCAGGGTCGGCTTCTCAACCTGCCTGTCGAGCGGGTCCAGCATCATCACGCCCATCTGGCGAGTTGCCTTGCGGAGAACGGGCGCCCGCTCGAAGCGCCGCCGGTTCTCGGCCTCGTGCTCGATGGTACCGGATTGGGCGCCGACGGTACCGTCTGGGGCGGTGAACTGCTGGTCGCAGACTATCAATCGTTCCGCCGCGTGGGACGGCTCAAGCCGATTGCGATGCCGGGTGGGGAAGCCGCAGCGCGCGAGCCGTGGCGCAACCTCTATGCGCACCTTGCCGCGGCACTCGGCTGGCCGACTGTCATGAAGCGCTATGGCAGGCTCCCAGCCGTACGCGCCCTGAAGGAGCGGCCGGTCGCCTTGCTCGATCGCATGATCGCCTCTGGCCTCAACGCCCCGCTTGCTTCCTCTAGCGCCCGCTTGTTCGACGCCGTGGCGGCGGCGTGCGGGCTCGCCCCTGACCGCGTCAGCTACGAGGGGGAGGCAGCGATGCGGCTAGAGGCTGCTGCCGGTCGATTCTACAAACGCAATGGCGATAGTGGTCCCTACGCGTTCGCAATCGCCGCGGCTGGAGGCGACGGCCTCGTCGAAATCGACCCAGCCCCAATGTGGCGGGAGTTGCTCGACGACCTCGCGCGGGGCAAGCCAGACGTGCTGGTCGCGGCAAGCTTCCACGACGGCTTCGCCGATGCTCTGGTAGCGGCCGCGATTGAGGTCATCAGGCGCGAGGCCGAGGCTGGTCGTGTGATCGCCACAGTTGCCCTTTCCGGCGGCGTATTCCACAACCGATTACTGCTCGATAGAATCGCTTCCAAACTGGGGCGCCGCGGCCTCGATGTTTTGCGTCACGGCATGGTGCCGGCTGGCGATGGCGGTCTTGCGCTCGGCCAGGCCGTCGTGACGGCGGCTCTGGCGCTCGCGAAAGGATGATGCGAAAATGTGCCTCGGCATTCCCGCCCGCGTGGTCGAGATCACGGATGCGACCAACAATCTTGGCGTCGTCGACGTCTCCGGTGTCAGGCGGCAAACCAACCTCGCTTGCATCGTCGATGAGCAGAACCCGGTGCAAAGTCTGATCGGCAAGTGGGTGCTGCTGCATGTCGGTTTCGCGATGAGCATCATCGACGAGACCGAGGCGCAAGCGACCCTTGACCTGCTCAGGAGCTTGGGAGAGGTCGAACCGGAGCTTGCGGCCATGCATGCTTCCGGCAAGAGGTGAGTGCGCCATGAAATTCGTCGATGAGTTTCGTGATCCTGTCGCCGCGCGCGGACTCGTGCGCGAGATCGAGGGGCTTCTGCAGCGCATTCCGCTCGCGCGTGATCGCAACATTTCTATCATGGAGATTTGCGGCGGGCACACGCATGCAATCTTCAGGTTCGGACTGGAGACAATACTGCCCAAGGGGATCGAGCTCGTGCACGGGCCGGGATGTCCGGTGTGCGTGTTGCCGGTCGCCCGCGTCGATGATTGCGTCGTGCTCGCCGAGACGCCGGGCGTGATCGTGACCACGTTCGGCGATGCCATGCGCGTGCCAGGCTCGAGGAAGAGCCTGATGCAGGCCAAGGCCGACGGCGCCGACGTGCGCATGGTCTACTCCCCGCTCGATGCATTGAAGGTCGCGCGCGAAAATCCCTCGAAGCAGGTCATCTTCTTCGCCATCGGCTTCGAGACCACGATGCCGTCGACGGCACTGACCGTGCTGGCGGCCGAACGCGAGGGCATCGCCAACTTCTCGCTGTTCTGTAATCACATCACAATCATCCCGACCATCAAGTCCGTACTCGATCAGCCCGACATGCAGATCGACGGCTTCATCGGGCCTGGCCACGTCAGTATGGTCATCGGCATCGAGCCCTACGGCTTCGTCGCAGAAATCTACCGGCGGCCTCTTGTCGTGACTGGCTTCGAGCCGCTCGACGTGCTGACCGGTATCTGGATGGTATTGCGTCAGATGGCGGAGGGGCGCTGCGAGATCGAGAACCAGTATGCCCGTGTCGCAGGCGACGGGGGAAACCGGGCGGCGTTGTCGGCCGTCGAGAAGGTCTATGAACTGCGCGAGCACTTCGAATGGCGCGGTCTTGGGACGATACCACATTCCGGCGTGCGCCTCAGCGAACCCTATGCGCGCTTCGATGCGGAGCGAAAGTTCACCGTGAGAAGCGTGGCGGTCGCCGAGCCAGCCGATTGCCAATGCGCCGCGGTGCTGAAGGGCCGCCTCAAGCCTTGGGAGTGCGGCGTGTTCGGCAAATCCTGCACGCCTGAAACCCCGCTCGGCGCATTGATGGTCTCCTCCGAAGGCGCCTGCGCGGCGTATTACCAGTACGGCGATCTCGACGCCCTCAAGGCGCGGGCCGCACAGGAATGAGTGCTACCATTGGACCAAGGGGAGCTACACGCCGGCCGCTCGGCACGGTAAGCGTCGAGCAGGTTTCCCTCGCCCATGGCGGCGGCGGCAGGGCCATGCGCGATCTAATCGACGATGTTTTCGTGCGCAGCTTCGACAACCCGCTGCTAGCACCGCTCGAGGACCAGGCCCGCGTGCCGTTGGGTACGCTCATCGCGCATGGTGATCGACTTGCGGTGACGACCGATTCCTACGTTGTCGATCCCCTGTTCTTTCCGGGCGGCGACATCGGCAAGCTCGCGGTGTGTGGTACAGTAAATGATCTTGCGGTTGGCGGCGCCAAGCCGCTCTACCTGACGTGCGGTATCATCATCGAGGAAGGCCTCGCGATGGCCACCCTCCGCCGTGTTGCCCAATCGATGGCCGAAGCGGCGCGCGAAGCCGGTGTATCCATTGTGACGGGCGACACCAAGGTGGTGCCGCGCGGTGCATGTGACAAGCTCTTCGTCAATACGACAGGGGTCGGCGTGATACGAGCCGACCTGGAGCTCGGTGCCCATGGAGCAAGGCCTGGTGATGTCGTCATCGTGAGCGGTACGATCGGCGACCATGGTGCAACCATTATGGGATCGCGGGCGGACCTGGCGCTCGACAGCTCTATCCGCAGTGATTGCGCTGCGCTTCATGGGATTGCCGAGGCGCTGATTGCGACGTGCGCCGGCTTGCGGTTCATGCGAGATGCCACGCGCGGCGGGATTGCAACGGTGCTGAACGAAATCGCGGCAGCATCGCATGTCGGGGTCGAGATCGACGAGACCAAGCTGCCAATCTTGCCCGAGGTGCGTGGGCTTTGCGAGATCCTCGGGCTTGATCCTATTTACCTCGCCAACGAGGGAAAACTGATCGCCGTCGTGCCTCCCGAAGAAGCAGAACGGGCCATCGCCGCCTTGAATGACCATACTCTCGGCAGAGCAGGCGCCACCATCGGCACCATCACCGATGCAAAACCCGGGCGGGTCGTCATGCGATCGGTGCTCGGCGGTAAACGCATCGTCGACATGCTCTCGGGCGAGCAATTGCCCCGCATCTGTTAGGATGCAACACACAGTTCCAGCTCCAGACACAACGGAGTGAGCAGCGCTGACTGTGTGGCGCGACTGCATTACCCTCATCGGCGCCTGCCCCATCGGAATTGCTTTATGGCGCGCTGGGTGCGAACGACTTGAGCATTCCTTTATGAGTGGGGGGCGACACGCTATACTTCTTGCATGCTCGCAATTTTGGCCAACCGAACCTACCGTCATCTCTTCGCCGCGCAGGTGATAGCGCTGGCGGGCACTGGACTGATGACGGTTGCGCTTGCGTTGCTAGCATATGAACTGGCGGGCGCTAACGCTGGGGCTGTTCTCGGAACTGCACTCGCAATCAAGATGATTGCCTATGTAAGCATCGCGCCACTTGCCGGTGATCTGGCTGGCAAGCTTCCGCGCCGCGCGTTTCTGGTCTCACTCGATCTCGTCCGTGCTGCCGTCGCGCTCGCGCTCCCCTTCGTTGACCAGGTTTGGCAAATCTATATTCTGATCGCGCTGCTTCAGTCGGCCTCTGCGGCGTTTACGCCAACCTTCCAGGCCACCATACCGGACATCCTGATCAAGGAAGAGGATTACACGCGCGCGCTATCGCTCTCGCGTCTCGCCTATGATCTGGAGAATCTCCTGAGTCCGACACTTGCCGCGCTGCTGATTGGCGTATTCGGCTTTCAATGGCTATTTGGCGGTACGGTCATCGGTTTCCTTACGTCGGCGGTCCTGGTGCTTTCGGTGACCCTTCCGCGCCCTGCCGTCGCCGCGCCAGAACGCGGGACACGCCGCACCGGCAAGGGCATTCGAATTTATCTCGCGACACCCCGGCTGCGCGGATTGCTCGCGTTGAATCTTGCGGTCGCCGCCGCTGGTGCAATGGTGATTGTCAACACAGTGGTGCTGGTGCGCGGCATACTTGGCCTTGGCAATTCCGATGTCGCCCTCGCGCTAGCGTCGTTCGGGGGCGGTTCGATGGTCGCGGCCATCGTCCTGCCGCGCCTTCTTGACCGGATCGGCGACCGCCCTGTCATGATTCCGGCAGCCGCCGTTATGTCGGTTCTGCTGCTCGTTTTCGCCATCGTCACGCGCGTTGGGCCGGTGGCCATGCTGTGGACGGTCTTGCTAGTGGTGTGGGCCCTGCTTGGCGCAGCCTATTCGGCGGCTCAAGTTCCGACCGGGCGGCTGTTGCGGCGCTCTGCTCATCCCGAAGACCGGCCTTCTGTGTTCGCGGCTCAATTCGCGCTTTCGCATGCCTGCTGGCTCATCACCTATCCGCTCGCAGGATGGCTTGGCACAGTGGCGGGCATGCCGGTGACGCTCCTGGCGCTGGGCGTTATCGCGGCGCTCGGCACCGCGCTCGCCTTCGTTCTTTGGCCTGCCGCCGATCCCGAAACTGTCGCGCATGACCATCCTGAACTCGGAAGCAATCATACACATCTCGCGGGCGGCCGCGCGTCCCATAGCCATGCCTATATGATCGACGAGTTACATAGGCATTGGCCGGTTCCTTTGCGATAATGAGCTGGCTGGCGGATATCCAGCAGACGATTTATGCGTCGGTCGGGAGTCACCTCGGTGCGTTTGCCGCGTCACGCGACTGGGCTGCGCTGCTCGCGATCCTGCCGCTTGGCATCGTGTTTGGGGCTGTGCACGCACTTACTCCAGGACACAGCAAGACGTTGCTTGCCTCCTATCTGATTGGCTCTCGCCTCGCGTTTCTCCGCGGACTGGCGGTCTCGAGCATGCTTGCCGCGACGCATGTGCTGTCATCCGTGCTGATCGCGTTGTTCGCTATGCAGCTTCTGACCCGCACGCTCGTTGGTGCGGGCCGTGCACCGATCGCCGAGGACATCAGTCGCGGGCTGTTGGTGCTGATCGGAGCGTGGTTCGCGGTCCGGGCCCTTCGCGGCAACACTCATCATCCACAGCGGGAAGGCGTCGCGGTCGGGTTCATCGCCGGGCTGATCCCATGCCCGCTGACCCTATTCGTCATGGTGACAGCGCTCGCTCGGGGGGTTCCCGCTGCGGGAGCAACCTTCGCGGCCTCGATGTTCCTTGGAATCGCGCTGACGCTTGGCGCGGTGGCGGCCCTTGCGGTCTTCGGTCGCGACACTGCCACCGTGATCATGACGCGGCACGGCGCGTCCGTTGCCGCGGTCGCGCGTATCCTCGATGGGCTCGCGGGCGTACTCCTCGTCCTGTTCGGTTTAAAAGAGTTCTTTCGGTAGAGAAGACGAGGCACGGTAAATTCTGATGGGGTGGATGGCACCCGCTCCCGGCATTAGAGTGCCATATTTTATGGTGGTGCTCATTGAGCAGCACGAATGAGGGAGCCATCCGTTATGCAGGCTATGAACCGTCCCGGATTCTTTGGAGGCTGTTTGGTTTGAGTCATGCCGCCATGGCTGGTTCGCTGCGCAGACGGGGCGTTTCTCAGCAATAAGATTATCGAGAAAGGACTGGCATTCCTGCGCGAATGGAGCGGTACTGGCTGTACTTCCAGGACCGCTAGTGGCTCTCGGAACTCTGCCCCGCCGGCTGACCGCTGAGATGGGGCTTCGGTGGTGGCGGCGATGGTGCCGCACCAACGGGGAATTCCGATGTCAAAGACGACAAGATCAAAGCCTCAAACAGAAACCCTGAGCACAAAAGCGAAGGCTCGTTTAACCGCAACCACTGGGCGACGCGCGAAGAGGCGATTGTCGAAGGACAAGCCGCAACTGCAGCCAACACACAACTCCGCGCGGGTTGGTAGCAAGCAAGGGCAAGTCCTTGCGTTGCTGCATTCTTCGAAGGGCATCACCATTGACACAATAGCGAAGGCAACGGGATGGCAGCAGCATTCGGTTCGCGGTTTCCTATCAGGGGTCGTACGCACGAAGCTTGGTCTGAACCTTGTTTCTGAAGCGGGAGAGGCCGGTCGCGTTTACCGGATCAGGGACGGGAAGGCGTCATCAGTGGTTCAAGCTTAGCGCCGGGCTATTGAATGGTCCGCACGGCAGCATCAAAGAACATACGCCCCCGTTCATCAGCCCTAGAAGACGAGATCGCGCATCTGCGCGGTCTCGATCTGAAGGCACTGCAGGCGCGCTGGACGGGAGTCTTCCGTAAGCCTGCGCCCGTCCATCTTCCTCGGCACATTTTAATCGGGATGCTTGCCTACCGACTGCAGGTCGACGCCCTGGGCGATCTCGATGCAGAGTCGATCCGTCTACTGAAACAACTCGGAGCGGGCCCAATGGAGGCGGCACGCTTGACGGCTGATTTCCATCTGCGACGGGTCGAACTTAAGGCCGGCACGATTCTAACGCGGGAGTGGAATGGTCATCCGCACCGAGTGATGGTGGTCGATTCCGGCTTCGCCTGGATGGGCAAGACCTATGACAGCCTCTCCAAGGTCGCCTTCGCCATCACCGGAACCAAATGGAACGGCCCGCGCTTCTTCGGCCTGCGGGACAAGCCGTCGAAACCCGCATGACGGTGAGAGCAACGAAGGCAGTCCGCTGCGCGATCTACACCCGGGTCTCGACCGATGCCGGTCTGGACCAGGACTTCAACTCGCTCGACGCCCAGTATGATGCATCCCAAGCCTATATCCGCAGCCAGGCGCATGCTGGATGGGCCCTGATCCGGCACCGTTACGATGATGGAGGCTTCTCTGGTGGATCGACCGACCGCCCTGCCCTTCAGCAGCTGCTGGCGGACATCAAAGCCCACAAGGTCGACGTCATCGTTGTCTATAAGGTCGATCGGCTGACCCGTTCGCTGGCCGATTTCGCCAAGCTCGTCGAGTTGTTTGACGCCCATCAGGTCTCATTTGTATCCGTCACCCAGCAGTTCAATACCACCACCTCAATGGGTCGGTTGACCCTCAACGTACTGCTCTCGTTCGCCCAGTTTGAACGCGAGGTCACGTCCGAACGTATCCGGGACAAGATCGGTGCGTCCAAGCGCAAGGGCCTTTGGGTCGGCGGTGTTGTTCCGCTCGGATACCACGCGAAAGACCGCAAGATCACCGTCGTCGAGGAAGAGGCCAAAGTCGTCCGACACATCTTCCAACGCTATCTCGAACTTGGCAGCCTCAATCTGCTGTTGGCGGACTTGAGAACATCCGGCGTCAGAACCAAAACTCGACCGCTGTCTAGCGGCAGGACTATTGGCGGCATCCCATTCACGCGCGGTCCGTTGGCCTATTTTCTGCGTAACCGCTTTTATATTGGGGAGGTCAGCTTCAAGGGCGAGACTTTCCCCGGGGAACAGCCCGCAATTCTCGACCGGAAGGTGTTCGACGCGGTCCAGGCGAAGCTCGATCAGCAGCGAATCCATCAAAATAAAGCGAGGCTTTCATCGGACGCACTGCTCACCGGTCGCATCTTCGACGATCGGGGCAATCGCATGACGCCGACCTACGCCACCAAGAATGGCATTCGCTACCGCTATTACGTGTCGTCGGCTCTGTTCCACGGACAGCAACGCGAGGCTGGCACACTTAAGAGGATATCGGCGACCGAAGTCGAAACAGTAATCGCAAACGCCATCAGAACTCAGCTTCATATCAAGTCAGATGCAACACCCGATCGGGAATTGATCTCAGGCCATGTGGCCAGAGTTGATGTGATGCAAGCCCAACTGAAAGTTACTCTGTCTGGCGATCCTGAGCATCTCGGGGCGGTAGAAAGCAATGCGCCGACCGCGTTGCTCATCCCGTGGACAAAAGGGCCGTCCAAGCGGCGCCGAGAACTCATTCTACCGGCGTCGACAAGACCTGAAGCGGACCAGCGTCCGATCCGCGCGGAGACACGCACCAAGCTGGTGTCCGCAATGGCCAAGGGGCGGCGCTGGCTCGATGAACTCGTCAGTGGTGCTGTCATCAGTATCGATCAGATCGCTGCGCGGGAGGGCTGTTCGATCCGGCAGGTGAACATGACGGTCTCGCTGGCCTTTCTGGCACCCCCTCTGGTGAATGCCGCGATCGAGGGTCGCCTGCCACGCGGTGTCGGCGTGGTCAGTCTGCGCGATGCGCCCCTCGAGTGGTCGCGGCAACTCGCGATGCTGGGCCTGGCTTCCTGACTAAAATCTAAGATTTTTCTGGCGTTGCCCGGCTACCCCGGGGCCGCGCCAGGAACAGAATTTTCCGGGCCGGAGACAACCGGCCGAAATAAGCGCCTGAGCCGCTTGGAGACGGTTTGCCGAAATGGAGTCACTCAAAAGGCCCCCGTTACGGGGCCCTCTGCGCACTGTCTCTGTATTTACCGACGGTCGAGAGTGCGTGGTGGGCCCGGCAGGACTCGAACCTGCAACCAGACCGTTATGAGCGGCCGGCTCTAACCATTGAGCTACGGGCCCGGCCGGCGGGTGGGCGCGGGTCCGCAGTCATAGCAATGCCGGGCAGCAACGCAAATGCTGCCCGGCATAAAGACTCCGCGGACGGACGGATCGCCCGCCCGAAAGAGCGTCACCAGATCTGATCGCGTGGGTGCGTCACCGCCCTGACCGCGCCGCGGCGGGTCCGGCTCGACGTGTATTCGCCGCGGGAGCGACGGGCCTCGGACGAGAATTCCGGAAGCGGGGCGCCGATGGCCGGGCTCTGGACCGTGGCATAGGCAGGCGTCGCCCGCCCACCATGGGCCAGCGCGACCGCGCTCGATCCCTGGCGACGTGCCACGTCATGATAGCCCCGCGCATAAAGAGCGACCGCGCGGTCCTGATTGCCACCCGCAGCGCGATAGGCCCCCGCCAGATATTTCACGGCATAGGTCATGTTGGTATTGGCATCGAGCAGGCCGGCGGCGCTGCCGCTATAGCCCATGGAGCGTGCGGTTCCGAGCCGGATCTGCATCATGCCGTAATTGCCCTTCGACACCGCGCGTGGATTGTAGCGGCTCTCGCGCATGATCACGCGATGCACCAGCGACGGCGGCAAGCCATGCGCGGCGGCGTGGCTCTGAACGAGGGACGAATAAGCTTCATTGGCGCTGGCCGCCGACATCGAGGTCAGGCCCGCGGAAATGAGGCCAAGCGAAAACAGGGAAACGCGAATCGTGCTGACACGAGTCATCTCAACTCCGGTCGTTGTTGGGGATGCCTGCCTTTACGCAGCGCAATGCGGCCACGATGCGGCGTGTTCCGCGCTCAGGTTCACGCTTTGTCACCGGATGTTGCAGCGTGTGGCGTCGTGCTAAGTGACCGCAAGCCATGCGCCGGGTGCAGAGTTAACTGCGCGAGCCGGAAAAAACGAAAGACCTGCGGCGGAAATCAGGCAGCGTCGTGCTCTACGCGGTCAGCCGCTGTGGCACTCGCGAGGCGTCGTTATTGAGTTCAACCACCTGCGCCAGAAGCTCGAGCAGGACGCGTCGATTGTCCGGATCGAGCGGGGCAAGGATACGGTCCTGGGTGCGGAGAACCGCCGCCTCCGCGCGCCGCGTCACGGCACGGCCTTGCGGCGTGAGCTTCAGCAACTTGACCCGCTTGTCGTCCGGCGAGGAATAGCGCTCGACAAACCCCCGCGCCTCCAGCCGCTCCAGCACATTGCCGAGCGTCGAGCGGTCGAAGGCGATCTGCGCCGACAGCCGCGTGGCATCGATCCCTTCATTCTCCTGGATCGCAACCATCGCCGCATATTGCACCGGCGTCAGATCGAAGTCCGCGCATTCCTCGATGAAGATCGCAACCGCGATCTGCTGGGCGCGGCGGATCAGATGGCCGGGCTGACGATGCAAATCCTCTAGCAACATCCGTACAGTCCTGTGTGCGAGCCGCGCTTCGACCCCGAGCAAACCGGCTCAGGAACGATCAGTGAAACACCTCGTAGAAGCCGAGCTTGCGCTGCATCGGCGCGTCATCCACCTGAAACAGGAAAGCTGGCTTCTGCGCCGAACGATTGGCAATCGCAACCGTGGCATGGGTCGGAACCGCGAGCGTATCGCGCGCCCCGGCCTGAAGCGTGACGCCATCGACCTGTGCCTCGACCTCTCCCTCGATCACGTGCAGGACCGCCGACGCGGAGCGGCGCTCCGGCTTCGCGGTTTCGCCCGGACGCAGCATGATGGCCGAAAATCCGAGCACCGGCAGACATTCGGCACCGGTCTGCGGATTCACATAGGCAAGATGCACCATCTCGCCAGCTGCCGTGACCGAAGCCATCGCCTGCAGGGCCTCACGCACCTCCTTCCACGGATAACGCAGCAGCGGATAATTCGCGCGCGGCCCGCTCAATGCGCGATACGGCAGCAGGCCTGAGCGCTTGTAATGCGTTTGCGACTGGTCGGGCTGATTGCGCACGGTCTGCGGAGGCCCTTCCAGCGCATAGGAGGCTTCATGTGCGAACACGGTCGGCAGATCGAGCGCGTCCAGCCAGATCACCGGGCCGGAGCCCTCGTGACGATGCTCGTGCCACATCAGCGACGGAGTCAGGATCAGGTCGCCGGGCTCCATCGGCAGTTTCTCACCATCGACGATGGTGTAACCGCCCTCGCCTTCCACCACGAACCGGACCGCACTTGGCGTATGGCGATGGTTCGGCGCGGTTTCCCGCGGCATGATCAATTGCAGGCCAACATAGATCGAGGGCGTGGCCTGCATATTCTCAAGCCCCAGTCCGGGATTGGCGAGCACAAGAACGCGGCGCTCCGCCTTCTCGATCGGCGTCAGTTCGCCGGCCTGCATCAGCAGCGGACGCACATCGGCGTAGCGCCACAGCACCGGCTGCGTGCGGCGATAGGGTTTGTCGTGCGGAAGCGCCGTGCGCAGGCTCGGCCAGAGCGGAACCAGGTTCTTCGCGGTCAATCCGTCCACATAGGCCGAAGGCAATTCACTGAGCGTGCCGAGAGCGGTCATGTTGCGTCTCCTGTTTTCCTTTTTCTTTTTTTGCCTGTTTGCCGTCTCTTTCCTTGTTGCAGATCAAGCCGCGTGACCGGACTCGATTGCGCGTGGCTTGGCACCCGTCAAACCGTTGCCGCCGTAGATCCAGCGGACGGAATGGTTGAATTCGTCGGGCGTCTTGTCTTTCAGCCACGCATTACGCACCAGCCGCTCGACCCCATCGACATGGAAGATGCGGCCAAGTTCACGCGACGACAGCACCACGCGATAGGCGCGCGGAATGCGGATCGTCTCATAGGCCTTCAGCGCCGCGGACACGTCGCCGCCCGCCTTCTCGAACGCATCCGACAGACAGACCGAGTCTTCCATCGCCATGCAGGCGCCCTGCGCGAAATACTGATAGGTCGGATGCGCGGCATCGCCGAGCAACGCGGCGTTGCCGTCGACCCAGTGCGGAATCGGATCGCGGTCGCCGAGAACCCAGCGCCGCCAGTCCTTCGGAATTTCCAGGACCTTGCGGATCCGTGGCACGATGTGCTGGAACTTCTCGACCACTTCTTCGCGCTTGCCGGGCTCGTTGCTGCCGACATTTTCCAGATCGGTGACGAAGGTCGCGACCAGATTGAACGTCTTCCAGCCCTGCAGCGGGTAATGCACGAAATGGGTTTTCGGGCCGACCCAGATCGCCGCCGCATTCCAGCGCAGATCTTCGGGCATCTGCTCGATCGGCAGCACGGCGCGATAAGCAACATGGCCCGACAGCCGCAGCGGATCGCCGCCGGTCATCTGTTCGCGGATCATGGAACGGATGCCGTCCGCACCGATCAGCGCATCGGCCTCATACACCGTGCCGGCCGCGGTCTTCACGCGCACGCCGTTCGGCGTGTTCTCGTAGGAGACGACGCGCTCCTTGTTGACCAGCGTGACGTTGGGGGACGCGCGACAGGCATCGAGAAACGCGGAATGCAGATCGGCGCGGTGAATCACCGCGTAAGGATTACCCATGAACTTTCGGAACGGTTCGTCGACCGGCGCGCGCAAGATCTCCTCGCCGGACAGACCGTCCATCATGATCAGGTTGTCGATATAAACCGCGCGCTCGCGGCAGGTCTTGCCGACGCCCAGATAGTCCATGGCGTGAAAGCCGTTCGGTCCAATCTGGATGCCGGCACCGATCTCGCCGAAGGTGTCGGCCTGTTCGAGCACGGTGACCTTCGCGCCGTTGCGCGCCAGGCCCATCGCTGCAGACAGGCCGCCGATACCGCCGCCGGCTACGATGATCGATGGATTCGATTTGATCGCCATGACTTCTCCTCCCGCTTTGCGCCGGCCCTTGGACCGATCGATTTTTTAACAGCATACTGTTTTTCAGTATACTGTCAATATCGGCGGCGGGAGGCGACCGCTTGTTGCGCTGTAGCCAGCGTCTGGCTGCGCTTCGCCTCGTCCAGCCGCTCGTGAAGCATGCGCGAAAGATGGCCATGGCGCGGGCGTCGTCGCGCGTGGTGACTTTTCGCTCCGGAGCCGTTCTTCCGGGACTGGCCCGCCCTCGTTGGGATGAGGTTTTAGGAAAATAATCTCGTGCGCGCGGACTTGTCAAGCGCCGTATGATGGCGCCGTCTAAGAGGAGGACATGGATGCCCGGAATCAGCGGACGCCAGATCGCCGCCGCGCGTGCGCTGGCGGATATCAGTCAACAGGATCTGGCCGGCCGGGCGCGCATTCCGCTCGGGGAGTTGATGCGTCTGGAAGCCTATGGCGCAGCGCTGCTGCCAGACGACGCTCACACCGAAGCGGTCCGCAACGCGCTCGACAGTTTCGGAGCGGTCTTCGTGGCGGAAGGCCACGGCTTGGGCGCGGGCGTGCGGCTGAAATTCTCTCGTCAGGACGTCAAGCAGATCAGCCGGCTGGAAAATGAAGGTGGCCCCGCAGCGGACGACAACGTGCCGTAAGCGGATAAGATCGGCGCAGCTCACGCGACGATGAAAGGCTACTTTGCCTTCGGTACACAAGCCTGCTCGATCCGGTCGATTCTGGCCTGCAACTCCGGTGTGACGTTCTCCACAATCCGCTCGACTTCGGCCGCGCTGAACCGCGTCACCATCTGCTCGGCGGTGCACCGGCAATAAGCGTCGATCGCCGCTTCGGATACGCCCTTGTTCTCGGGCGCGGTGCGCTGATTTTCGAGACAGCCCTGCGCGACCTCGTTAACGAAATCAACGCGCTCGCCCGCGCTCAATGTTTCACTGAGCACCTTACTGTCCTGTGCGGATGTTGGCTCTGCCGGAACGCAAGACATGACCGCCATCAGCGCGATCGCGGCGAGGAAAGATCTTCTTGTCATGGGCGAACGCTCCCGCGTTTCTGTCAGCGGCCGACAGCGTAGACAAGATGACCCGCAGGGCGGGTATCGCGCAACGCGTTTCAGCGAGCTCAGGAAAGCGGCTGCAACACCACATCCGTTTGCGGCAGGCCCTGAAAGTTCACATCGTCCGGATGAAACCGACCAAACGCATCACGTCGCCGTTTCAGGCCGCAGCTTCTGCACCCGGATGATGGCGTTCATCGCAGCAGTGACCGCGCGATCGCGCGGCCCATCGATGGTACCGGCAATCGATTTTCCGATCCGTGGAAAGATCGTCCAGGCCCAGGCATCGCGCCCCGGTCGCATCAGGATCCGGTATTCAATGCCGCGATAGCTTGCCATGCGACCGGACTTTAGACGATGGCTTCTTCGATGCGGCGCAGATCGTGCTCGGGCAAGACCCGATCGTATTTCTCCTGCTCAGAGCGGATGCAATAGCGGGGATTGTCGGCGTCGCAGGGGATGAGGCGCACGATCCTGTAGCGACCGGGTGCCGCCGATCGCAGCGTCGACGGCACGATATCGACCCATTCGCCGACCTTGAATTGATGCAGGCGATCACTCATGACCCATCTCCGCTCGTGGCCGGCCGCTCCATCAACTCGATCAGGCGGCCCAGCTTCTTGTTGATCTCGCCCAGTTGATGGGCGGCATATTCGTTGGCATAGGCGAGGCGCTCGGGTGCGCCCTGCGCCTGATCCTGCCGAATCAGCGGCATGAAATCGGTTTCGAAAAAGGCCGCGTAACGGGCCAGGATCGGATTGTCGGCCACGATCGATTCTCCGATGAACGGTGTCAGAAGTCCGACCGGTTGAGGTCGTAGGAACCCTTGTGCCCGCGCATATAGACCCGCGCAGCGGTGGCACAGATGCGATCGCGATGGTCGTCGAAGGCCGTGAGAATCGACACTTCGTCATCGGTCATGCGCGGCTCGATCGATTGCAGGGCCGCGAGGCTGACGAAGAAGGATGCTTCCATCGCACTGTCATATCCCCAAAAGCGTACCGCCCGCGCGCCAGCATCGTAGGATCGGCTCGGATTGGGGAATGTGATCGACATATTTGTGCTCGTCATGCGTGGCTGATCGGAGCGGCTGTCGATGATGACAAGCCCACAAACGACGATGAATGATGATGGCGAGAGCGTCGTCCGATCTGCAACCCGCGGGCATAAGCCGGTTCGCGGAGCCGCAACTGCATCCATACTCCACCATGGACCCAATCGGTCCAAAATACCAGCTTTTTCGGGACCGGAGCGAATTAAGGCGAGAGGCCTTAATTCGCATTCCCGGATACGGATATCGGCACTCGACAGGACGCGGAGCAAATAGGACGGTTACATCTTCAACAGCCGCTTCGCATTACCGGACAGGATTTTGACCTTGTCCTCGTCCGACAGCGGGATGGTGTCGACCCAGGCGGTACCGGGCGTATTCATCACAAACGGCCAGTCGACCGCGAACAGGATGCGGTCTGTGCCCATTTCCATCACCGTGCAAAGCAGCGCCGGATTGGAGAAGAAGCCGCTGGTCGTGACGTAGAAGTTCTTACAGAACACGTCGCGGAAGCTCATCGCCTTGTGACCCGGCCGCGACAGCGCCTGATCGATGCGCCAGACCAGGAAGGGCAGCGTCTCGCCGAGATGCCCAAGGATGATCTTCAGCTTCGGATGTTCCTGGAACAGCCCGGACAGGATCATGCGGATCGCCACCGTCGCGGTCTCCACCGTGAAGCCCCAGGCGGCGCGGATCACCATCGGGTAATCCTTCACATACTCCTTGTAATAGGCGTCCATCACCGCCGGCAGCGGAATCGACGGATGCAGGTAGATTGGCACGTCGAGCCGCTCGGCCTCGGCAAAGATCGGGCGCAATGACTTGTCGTCCAGCCACACCCCGTTGGCGAGGCCGTGGATCATCGCGCCCTTGAAGCCGTTCCTGATGCATCGCTCGAGTTCAGCGGCGGCGGCCTGCGGATCGGAGGTCGGTAGCGCGCAGAAGCCGGCGAACCGGGTCGGGTGTCTGGCGATGGCGTCCGCAAGGCGGTCGTTGACGCGCTTTGTCAGCGCGATGCCATCCTGCCCGGTGAGCTGCTGCGCCGAGGGCGAGCCGTGCGAGAGCACCTGCATGTCGATGCCGGCTTCGTCCATCTCGCGAATGCGCAATTCACCAAGGTCGCGCAGGCGCCTTTCCTGGTCCGGATTTTGGGTAGCGCGGCCGATGCCGGCATAGGTCGCCGACAATTCCTCGTCCCAGTAATGCTCCTCGATGGCGATAACCGGACAGGCAGGCTTCTTGAGCATGGATTCCCCCGCATGGATTTTGCGGGGGAGACTTAGCACATCTTCCGACACGAAAAAGCTAGCGCCGGTCGCGCTCCAGGTGCTCGCGCAGGATGCGGACGTTACGCCGGTTGGCGCGGAACATCACGTCGAACACGTCGCCGGCGACCGGCACAATGCCGACCACACCGTCGATGGCGACATTGCCGAGCATGCGCGCGAGCACGGTTTTCGGCGCGCCGAGCCTGTGCGCCTCGTAGACGATGTAGAGCGCAAGCGCGGTGGTGATGGCATCGCCAACTCCCGGCGCAAGACCGATCAGGCTGTCGGCGCCGAAGCGAAACTTCGTGAACGGGATCACGAAACGCGTGTCGAGCAGGGTCGCCAGCCGGTCGATGCGGGCGATGCGATCGGCGCGGGTGGCGGATCCGCTGAAGCGTGCGTTCCGGGCGCTATGGGCGAAGGCTGCGGTCATGGCGCGCTTGAAATGGTGAAAGGATGACTGGATTGCAAGATCGGACGGTACTCGCGCACGATCGGAACTTCCCGCCGCTGGCGCGAGCGGGCTAAACTGAAGCGATGACTGCAAGTGCGCCAGCAGCCGAGTATCCGTTATACTTCCGCGATCGCACCGGCTTCGTCTGGGCGATCGAGACGCGTGGGCTGCGGCTCGACGACAAGGGCCTCACCTTCACCAGCGAGCGTGAGACCCGCACGATCGGCTTCTCGGAAATCCGCTCGATCCGTCTGCACACTGCCTATGCCAATGCCGGCGAAACGCCGCTCGGGTTTTGCCAGATCGGATTCCGGCGTTACCGCAAGCTCACCGTGCTCAGCGGCGATTCCTTGTTGCGCGCCGACGAGGGCCAGCGTGCGGCGTACCACGCCTTCGTGCGCGACCTTCACCGTCGCATCCCGCCCGCGGACCGGGCCCGCATCGCGTTCAACGGCGGCCTGAGCGACACGCGCTACTTCATCCTGTGCGCGGCGATGCTTGCCGCCGCGGTCTTGTTCGGATTGCTGCCACTGGTGCTGATTGTCGTGGCGCCGTCGTGGCATACGCTCGGGGTCGCTGCGGCATCGTGGGTCTGGCTTATGCGGGCTGGAAGAGCTGGAGCCGCAACCGGCCCGGCCCCTATGCGCCGGATCGCATTCCCGATGAGCTGCTGCCCTAACGGAACTCACGGTTCCAGCTTGCAACGGGGAGGCATTTTGGTGATAAGAACAAAACAGGAACAATAGGCGTTGATCTCGTATGCCGCTGACGCTCGCACAAAAACTCGAAATTCTGGCCGATGCTGCAAAGTATGACGCTTCCTGCGCATCGTCCGGCGGCACCAGACGCAATGCGCGAAGCGGCGGCATCGGCTCCGTGACCGGCGCCGGCATCTGTCATGCCTATACGCCCGATGGCCGCTGCGTATCGCTTCTGAAAATCCTGCTGACCAATTTCTGCATTTTCGATTGTGCCTATTGCGTCAGCCGGCGTTCGAGCAACGTGCGGCGAGCCCGCTTCACGGTGGACGAGGTGGTCAAGCTGACGCTCGACCTGTACCGGCGCAACTGCATCGAGGGACTGTTCCTGTCGTCGGGCATTGCCCGGTCCGAAGACGACACCATGGCCGATCTTATACGGGTGGCGCAGTCGTTGCGCGAAGAGCACGGCTTTCGGGGCTACATCCATCTCAAGACCATTCCCGGCGCGAGCGAGGACCTGATCGCACGGGCCGGCCGCTATGCCGACCGGCTTTCGATGAACGTGGAATTGCCCACCGATACAGGACTCAAGGATTTCGCCCCGGAAAAGACGGCATCGAGCATTCGCAAGGGGCTTGCCACAACGCGGCTGCACATTGAGGCGGCGAAGGATTTCCGTCCAGGCCCGGGCCGCATCGGGAAAACCCGGCCGCCGCGCTTCGCGCCAGCCGGTCAATCCACGCAGATCATCGTCGGTGCGGATGCGACGGACGATCGGACCATCCTCGGCGCCACCACCACGCTCTACTCATCCTACGCGTTGAAGCGGGTCTATTACTCAGCCTTTTCGCCAACCGGACATCCCTCGCAGAAGCTCGCCGCGGCGCCTGCGCCGCTGCTGCGCGAACACCGGCTTTATCAGGCCGACTGGATGCTGCGCTTTTACGGCTTCGATCTTCCGGAAATCGATAGCGCCATGAACGGCGGGATGCTCGATCTCGACTTCGATCCGAAGCTTGCCTTTGCGCTCGCCCATCGCGAACGCTTCCCGGTCGACGTCAATCTCGCGGATCGCGAAACCTTGCTGCGGGTGCCGGGTCTGGGCACCCGCGCGGTCGACCGCATCATTGCATCGCGTCGCTCCGGATCGCTGCGTTACGGAGATGTCGCCCGCATTGCCGGCGCCATGTCGCGGGCGCGCGAATTCATCGTCACACCCGACCACCGGCCACGGACGCTGGACGGCGCGCATTTGCGCAAACGCTTTGTAAAACAGCCAAAGCAAATGACCTTGTTCGGATGAGCCGATGTTTGCCGTGACACTGGAGAACGATGCCGACGAGGCCGCCTTTCGGACAGCGGCGAAGAGTTGCATCGCGCAGACACTTGCACCCGCCGAGATCGCGTTTGTCTCGCCGCAAGAGCCGACATTGCTGCCTCCGCTACCCGTGGCCGACAGCGATCCCGCGATCAGCGTTCCGCGCAGTTATGCTGCCTTGATGCATGACGCGATCTGCCACAGCGCCCAGGATCGATTTGCGCTGCTCTATAACGTGCTGTGGCGCGTCAATGCCGGGGAACGCGATCTTGCCGAACGCGCGAGTGACCCGCATGTAGCGCGGCTCGTCGACTATCGCCACGCGGTGCGCCGCGACATCCACAAGATGCACGCGTTCCTGCGCTTCCGGGAGCGCCAGATCGACGGACGCCCGGTTTTTGCGGCCTGGTTCGAGCCGCACCATTATATCCTGCGGCGCGCGATACCATTCTTCGTGGACCGTTTCAGCAATATGGACTTTGTCATCGCGACGCCGCGCGGCACCGCAATCTGGCACGACGGTTCGCTGGCCTTCGCCCCGCCGGGTCCCAAACCTACCGATGCCGCTCGCGACGACGTGCTGGACGACCTGTGGCTCACTTACTTTCGCACCACATTCAACCCGGCTCGCCTGCGGCTGAAAACCATGATCAATCAGATGCCGCGCGATTATTGGAACAACATGCCGGAAACCGCGATTATTCCGGATATGGTGGCCGAGGCCGGCCGTCGCCTGACCGGAATGATGGACATGAGCGCGGACCGGCCTGAACTCTTCGCTGAACGAATTTCAGCACGCAGAGACAAAAGCAAAGTGTACCCAGACTTGTATGCCGACGGCAGCCTTGCCGCACTGCGCCGCGCGGCAGAAACCTGCACCCGTTGCCCGCTTTACAAGGACGCCACCCAAACCGTGTTCGGCGAAGGTCCGCGCGATGCGCCTGTGGTTTTTGTCGGCGAGCAGCCAGGCGATCAGGAAGACCTGGCCGGAAAACCATTCGTCGGGCCGGCCGGGCAACTCTTTAATCGCGCTCTGGCCGACGCCGGACTCGACCGAAGCCGCGCCTATGTCACCAATGCGGTCAAGCATTTCAAATATGAGCCGCGCGGCAGACGCCGGATTCACAAAAAGCCGAATGCGGGCGAGATCCAGGCCTGCCGCTGGTGGCTCGGCGGCGAGCTCGCGGCGATCAAGCCCGACTTGGTTGTGGCATTGGGTGCCACGGCGGTTCAGTCACTGGCGCAGCGCGCGCTCGCCGTAACGAAATTGCGCGGTCCGTATGACTTTGCAGGCCAACGCGGATTCATCACCGTACACCCATCCTATCTCTTGCGGCTGCCGCGCGAGCCGGGCGACGAGACCGCAAAGCGTGAATATGACGCGTTCGTCCGGGATCTGAAGCACATCGGGGAATTGGCGCCCGCGATCCGGATGTAGCGGTGCCGGACGCAACCGGAGACGCGGGACGCGTTCCGGTCAGAGCGACAACACCGTCAACGCGCCCGGGCGCATGTCGTAGCGCAACGGGATATATTCGCGTCCCAACTCGCCATCGGTCGAGGCAAAGGTGCGGCGTCGCGTTCGCCCGATCGCGACATGTCGCGCCACCATCGAGCGAATGCCATCGGTATCGTCGTCGTTGCGCCAGGTGCCGGCCACCAGGTTGGCGCTCGCCTTCAGCTTGGACAAAGCTCCGGCATGCTCGACGATATGGATTTCGAGCAATCCCTCGTCGAGAACCGGTCGGCGCCAGTCCGGGCCGAACCGATTGTTTGTGACCAGCACCGCCAGCGCCTCGACATGTTCGCGCCGGTTCGCGGTGCGGATATCGAGGGTGAAGGGACTGGTCCGGCGCAGAGCGCGCAGAGCCGCGAGACCGACGCCAACCAGGCGGCCGAGCTTGTGGCCGCGTACCTCCTCACGCGCGCGTGCCATCTGGCTGAAAAAGCCAAGCCCCGACAACGAATGGAAATGCCGCCCATTGAGTCGGGCGAGATCGATTTTTCTTGGGCGGGCATCGCCGAGCCTCTCGATCGCCTGTTCGATATCGGCCGGCATACCGAGATCGGTCGCAAACAGGTTCATCGTGCCGAACGGCAATACGCCCAGGGTTTTGGTTGAGCCGGCGAGCGCATGCGCCGCGCAACCCGCCGATCCATCGCCGCCACCCACGATGAGTGTGGAGATGTCGCTTTGCGCGGCACGCTGGATTTCGTTCTTCAGGTAAGCGGGCCGGACCAGGCGGACCTCCACCCGGTCGCTTCGTCCCTTCAGCGAGGATACCAGTGCCTCGCGCACGTGATCGGCGCCGGCATCGATCAACGCGCCGGCACGTGCATTCAGAAGGACCAGGGTGTCGCTCATTGCGGATTCCGACTCAGAGGATTTTGAATACAGCCGAGCGATGTATTCCGAATGACGGCCCGACTAAACGCACGAGCGCCGGAATCGTTTCACGCTTCAATGCGACCCTGAGGAATTGGCCGAGGTTTGCCGCTTTCGTCGATGGCGACAAAGGTGAAATTCGCGTCGGTGACCTTCTCGTGGTGGTGCGTCATGAAACGGCGCGCCCAGGCCTCGATATGAATCTTCATCGAGGTGCGTCCGACTTTCTCGAGCTCAGTGTAGACCTCCAGCACGTCGCCGACCCGGACCGGACGGATGAAGGTCATGGCCTCGATCGCGATGGTCACCGCCCGGCCTTTGGCGCGTTCGACCGCGGCGATTCCGCCCGCCTGATCCATGCGCGACAGCACCCAGCCGCCAAAGATGTCGCCGTTGGCGTTGGTGTCCGCCGGCATTGCGATGACGCGCACGGTGAGTGCGCCGCGTGGTTTGCCATCTTCGACCATGACGTCCCCCAGTAGATCAGGAGCAATGCCACGGCGCCGCACACAGGAGCAAGCGGAAGAGAGGCTGACACATACTTGTATGAATCGCGCAGTTCGACACAGCACCGCGCGTCAACTCGGGTCATGGCCATGATGGCGGCTCAGGCGCGCCGATCAATCGGCCGGCTTTTTCAGGTGCGCTCGTGCAAGGAGCAGCGTAAACTTCACAGATGGCTCCGCGATTGCGATCCCGGGTTCGAGACCCGCTGTTTCGGCTTCTGTTGTCCAACCTGGCGATCGGGCTGGTAGCGGCCTTGATCCTGTTCGGCGGCTTGCTGCTGCTCAACCCGGCGAATTTGCGCGATCTCATCCTGTCGGATCGATCGCCGGAGATTGCGCTGCTGCTGCTGCTGTTCGGCTTGGTTCTGACCTTCGGAAGCGCGGCGATGGGCACCGCAATCATGACAATCGGGAGCCGCACCAGGCCGCCGTCGGGAGGCCAGCGTGCGCGGATAGCCCCCGACGCGTTGCAGACCGCAGCCGTCCCGGCGCGCAAGCGGCCGCCCGCAACCGAACCACGCTAACGCCACCAGCCTTCACGGACGGAACCCCAGACCGAGCCCCGCGATTATGCGTTGGTCCGGCCGCCTGTTGCGTGGCCTCGATGAAAGGACGGATCACATGCCGGCAAAATCCAAGAAGCAGCAGATGGCTGCGGGCGCGGCGCTCTCGGCCAAGCGCGGCGAGCGTTCCACGGCGAGCCTGCGCGGTGCCTCGCGCAGCATGGCCAAGTCCATGAGCAAATCCGAGCTGAAGGAGCTTGCGGAGACCAAACGCCGGCGCCTTCCGTCGCGGGCCGCCAAGAAACGCAAGTGAAGCGGGCGTAACGGCCGCCCAGCTGGCGTCAGGTCTGGTCGCGCCGGCTTTCCTCGACGTGGAAACGGTGCAGGACGCGATGGAAGACCGGCGCGATGATAAACGTGGTCGCGACCAGAATGATCAGGCCCGACATCAGGGCGTAGAACCCCGCGAAGATCTTGGCACTCGCGTTCTGCAGATTGTCGAACACGCCCATACCCGAGAGGATCATGGCGGCGTTGACGAATGAATCCGTGAACCCCATTCCTTCGAAATACGAATAGCCGACCATGCCGATGGTCAAGCCGGCGAGGTTCAGCGCGGCCCAGATGCCGATGGCCAGACCCATCCGTCCGGCGAACCGCCGGCGGCCGATGACACGTTCGGTGCGATGTTCCAGCCGCGCCAGTTTGGCAAAGCCGGTGGAAGACTTGTGAGATGTTGTCGGCATGCGGGGCCCGAATCGCTACGCCCAATGATAGGCGAAGTCCGGCTCGGACTCGGGGGTGACATGCAAAATATCGTTCCGGCCGAACCGATACCTCACTCATGCGTTGAACGGCAGCACGCGCCGCGTGACAACCGGCCGTAACGGGGATGTCGGACGCAGCTGATTTTGCCGGTTTCTGGCTGCGGCATCAACGCATCGGTACGCGTCGACGTCTAACCTGTTCGCGGCGCGTGCACCGTCCCCCAGATCCAGCGCCGCTTTACTACAACTGCTCCGAGAAATAATGCAGCGTGCGCCGGTAGATCTCCGAGCGATTCCACTCGCGCATCACCTCGAAATTCTGGGTCCCGATATTGAATGGCTGGCCGCGCTGCCAGCCATTCACCTTGAGCAGGTTGGCGGTGGAGGCCAGCACGTCCGGGATCGAGCGGCGCAGATCAACATGGCCGTTGCCGTCATAATCGACGCCATACTTGATATAGGACGACGGCAGGAACTGGGTCTGCCCGATCTCACCGGCATAGGCGCCGATCATCTCCTTCAGCGGCAGATCCTCGCGCTGCAGGATCTGCAACGCCGCGAACAGCTCGCGCTGGAACAGATCGGTGCGCCGGCAATCATGCGCCAGCGTGGCCAGCGTTCGCACGATCGGCAGCTTGCCCATATCGGCGCCGTTATCGGTTTCCATGGTCCAGATCGAGACGATCAGCTCCTTCGGCACCCCGAATTGCTGCTCGACCCGCCCGAGCAGGGCCGCGTGCTTCTGCATCATCGCCTTGGCGCGCTTGATCCGGGCCGGGCCGACGCGGGTGCGGGCATAATCCTCCCAGCTCTTCTTGAAGGTGCCGCGCTGACGCCGGTCGAATTCCATCACCTTCGGATCGTAGGTGATGCCGGAAAAGGCTTGCGACAGCACCGCCTGCGAGATGCCCTTCCCCGCCGCCTCACGGGAAAATTCCGCGATGAAGCGGTTGTAATCGCCGCCGCATTGGGCGGCGAGCGCGGGGCTGGCCCACAGACCGAGCGCAAATGGCAGGGCAACAACCTTGGCAATCAGTCGGACAAGCATGTCAGGGAGCCTCGAAATCGGATTCGGCGCAATATCGCATGCCAATTGTGGCTTTAGAAGAGAGCCTCGCCGCCGGAACGGGACGGCCTTTTCTCGTTCCCCTGCCCGTTCCGGCGCCAGTCCTTGTCACGCTACGTCCTTGTAACCCTAAGCCGCGCGGCGCTGGTGGCGGCCTTCGCGGACTTCCTCGATGATCTTGTTGGAAAAGGCATCGAGATCGCCCGGATTGCGCGACGTTATGACGCCGTTATCGGTCACCACCGCGGAATCCTCCCAATGCGCGCCGGCATTGATGACGTCGGTCTTGATCGAGGCATAGGACGTCATCTTGCGCCCCTTGGCGATGCCGGTCTCGATCAGGAGCCAGGGCGCGTGGCAGATCGCGGCCACGGTCTTGCCGGCGTCGAAGAACGCCTTGATCAGCGACAAAGCCTCCTTGTTGGTGCGCAGGATATCCGGGTTGATCTGCCCGCCCGGCAGCACAATGGCGTCGTAATCGTCGGCCTTCACCGCACCCAGCGCCTTGTCGACCTTCACCGCGCGGCCCCAATCCTTCTTGTCCCAGCCCTTGATCTCGCCCTGCTCCGGGGAGGCGATATGCACGTCCGCGCCGGCCGCTTTCAGCGCGTCGCGCGGCTGTTCCAGTTCGGATTGCTCGAAGCCGTTGGTGGCGAGAATGAGAATGCGTTTTCCGTCCAGTTGTCCTGGCATGGTCTGTCTCCGTGTCTGTTGAGCCCCGGAGACAACGGCGGAGCCAAGCGAAGGTTCGCCTCCGCATGGCCGGTCCGAAACCCGCGCGCTTTTGCCTCGTATTTCGGCAAAGCTTAAGATCGGCCGCAAAACCGGGCGGGTCTCCATGCGACGCCTGATGAAATTCCTGCACACCATGGGCGCCATCGGGCTGATGGGCGCGATGGCCTGCCTGCTGGTGCTCCTGCAGATGACGCCTCCGCCGGCGGAGCTTGCGCAATATGCGCTGATGCGCGAGGCGATCAGCCGGGTCGCCACCTGGATTTTCCTGCCCTCGCTGATGCTGACGCTGGTGGCCGGCCTCTTGGCGATCGCGGTCAACCGCGCCTTCCACAATGTCGGCTGGCCGTGGGTCAAGGCGCTGTCGGGCATCCTGCTGTTCGAATACGGCTTCATCGGCGTGCAGGGCCCGATGAAGCAGGAGGCCGAACTCGCCGCCCGCGCGGTGGCCGGTGAGGTGCCGGTCACCGAGCTTGCCGTAACACTTGGGCCTGAGACCATGTCGCTGTGGATCCTGCTCGCGGTTGCGACCGCCAATGTGGTGCTGGGGGTGTGGCGACCGCGCTTCACGAATATTCCGGATTGAGGGGGTGCCGGCAGGCGCGCGTCATCGCCCGTATTGTTTGAGGCGCCGGGCACGCCTTCGTCCGGATCAGTCCCTCGCCCTTCTTTCGTTGCGATATCGGCAAGCCGATAGCGCAAGGGCGCGCGGAACGCCGGGCTCTCAGCCTGCCCGCGGCCCCGTGTGGGATGGTGAGTTTGTCCACACGAGCGTAGTCACCACGAACCGCCGGTCGCCCGGCGTTCCGCGCGCGGTGTGAGTGGCTTGCTCTGCGACACCCCGGAGGAGCCGTGCCCTGGCCGGGCCGCCTGTTATCCTCCGCTGCTGACCCACGGTCCGTGGATCGGGCAATCGCAGCTTGGGCCTCCGTGTGGCGCTCCACGTCTCGAGCGCCCGCACGGCCACCGCTCCCCGCCCCGCGTCTCATGACGCTGATCAGACGCCCCTTGCTCGGGACGGGATGGCGGGGAATATAGTCCTTATAGGAATATTGTCGAGAGGCATTGTGGCGCTTCTGTACGCTTCTTTGGGCTTCCGAGCGGATCAGCTATCTTACCTAAATGAAACGGCCCAACCGCCCCGCGTCCGATTTGTCAAAGGTTTCGGCCAAAGACCAGGCCGGCAGCCCGCGAAGCATGTTGCTCGACAAAACCCGAGTGGACGATCCGTTCGGAGCGTTTTCTGAATGGGCGGACGAAGCCGACGAGAAGGCCTTTGGCGTGTTGTGTGGCCGATACCCTCCACGTCATGGCCGGGCTTGACCCGGCCATCCACGTCTTAGGAAGCGACGATGCGTTACGCGGTCATCATCGAGCAGGCGAACGGAAACTACTCCGCCTACGTCCCGGATTTGCCGGGCTGTGTCGCTACCGGCGCGAGCGTTGCCGATGTCGAACGCGACATCCGCGACGCGATCCGGTTTCACATCGATGGATTGAAGGAAGACGGATTGCCGGTGCCCGCGCCGACCAGCAGCGTGGAGTATGTGGAGGCGTAGGGGTGTCGGGAATCGTCTATCCGCGCAGCGCGTCCAAGACCACAACCCCCCCTTCCGGGACGCGACTAGATAGGACCGTAAACCCCAAGGGGCTTTGTACAAGTTATGATACCGCGCGCGCCCAACGCGCTGCAGGCAATGCCTGCCAACAAGAATTCCACAGCCCTGAGTTGATCCCCCAGTTTCATTCATGCATCAATTGGTACGGCGGCAATGGGGAACAACCATGTTTGCGGGATTCAAGTACGAAATTTTGGAACTAAAAGACATCGCGCTGGACGAAAAGAACCCGCGAATTGTTTCTCAAATTCCGCTCAAGTCGCAGAGCGAGATTCTTTCGTACCTCTACGAAAATGAAGATCTGGAAGGCTTCATCAAGAAGATCGCGTCAGAGGGCAAGAATTTCGGAGCGGAGCGCCCCTACGTGGTCAAAAAGGGCTTGGGCTATAGAGCCGGTCCCGGAAATCTGCACAGAACGGTAAGTGGAATTTCTGCCTGACGGCAGGCACGCTGTGCCTGCGAATCAGGAGAGAGCATGTCGAGACGA
>JAESGN010000409.1_pt1 | contig 42634 bp, 33 predicted proteins | sample 9269731 | NCBI WGS metagenome assembly JAESGN01 (sample SAMN15720683, study PRJNA650826) | algae metagenome | isolation source: Mojavia pulchra JT2-VF2 and co-occurring heterotrophs from desert soil | place: USA: Cadiz Valley, Joshua Tree National Park, CA | collected 1998-06-08
TCATTAGGACGCCGAACCAGCCGATGTAGAGGCGGTTTTGGGTGCTGGTGATCCAGTTGCAGAACCGCTCCCATACGTTGGCGCTAGCGCGCTGCTGTAAGGTTGCTGTCATTGTTTTATGATTGCTGGGTATTTTTTATGATGTTCCAGGTAAGTTGATTTACCTGTTAATTAAGATAGTAAACAGTTTGTTGCATTTTGTAAAGTATTTCATCAAAAATTTTGATAATCCTGAGAAACACTAGTTTTAATAGAGGATGTTTAAAAGCTTCAAACCAAACGCTAGAAGCGTTTATGGAGATTATGAGCTACTGGTTTACAATGCTTCATAGTGTTAATGCTCGTAGTAGTGCATACCAATTTTTGCGCCAATCAACAGTGCTGTAGCTGTTTGGAGAGTTTATGGGCGCGGCGCGCTTCCGCGCGCCCTGTTGCCCAACCGCACTCCGTGCAGTTCCCTCAAATCTCCGCTTTGAGGGAGCCTGTTCAGGAAGAACAGGCTTGGTAACATACGGGCGATCGCAAAATTAAACTTAAGCTGCTTTTTGTTGTGAACTATTCACTGAACGGTATTGAGATAGTCTGGAAGTAAGTGCAGTGTAGCAGCCCCGTAGGTATTCAAGCACTAGCACTGGCAAACGGATATCTGTTATGGGTGACAAGGAGCAACAGCTATGAAATTCGGTTACACGATCATCTGGGTGGATGATGTGATTAAAACTGTTGAGTTTTACGAAAAAGCGTTTGGGCTTGTTCGTCGGAATCTCCGAGAAACGGACAAATTTGTTTGGGCAGAAATGGAAACCGGAAACACCACCCTTGCTTTCTCCTCGATCAACGAAGCTCAGATGTTGTTTTCTGGAGGCTTCCATCCTAACGATCCTATACAGCCACCGTCATTAATTCAGATATCGTTTATCGCTGCTGATGTTGCTACCGCTTATATGAGAGCATTAGGAGCGGGAGCAAAATCATTAGAAGCCCCAAAGCGCCAGCCCTGGGGACAGATAATTGCTCGCGTCCGCGATCTAAATGGCGTGCTGGTGTCGTTGGTAAGTGGGTAGGCTAAATCAAAAAAATTAGGGTTGGCTTGAGAATGTTAATTACATTTTCCATGCCAAATATAAAAATTTAAGTCTGAAATTTTATGGATTCTAATCCAGCGCTGTGTACAGCCATAGCCCGTCGTATTAACACCAGCCCTCGACGGCGAATTACTTTTGCTGAATACATGGACATGGTGTTATATCATCCTGAACATGGTTACTATTCCAGCAATGCAGTCAAACTTGGGTTTCAAGGTGGTGATTTTTTTACCTCTGTTCACCTCGGTGCAGACTTTGGCGAGTTACTGGCAGAACAATTTGTCCAGATGTGGAATATTTTAGGGCGACCTGTAAGCTTTTCTCTAGTAGAAATGGGAGCAGGTCAAGGACTACTAGCCTCGCATATTCTTAAGTACTGTCAGCAGCAGTACCCTGGGTTTTTTGCCGTTTTGGAATATCTCATTGTTGAGAAGTCCCCAGTCTTTAGGCAAGAACAACAGCAACGTTTGCAAGAGTTCTCAGTGAATTGGTGCAATCTAGAGGAGATACCACCCAACTCAATTACTGGTTGCTTTTTTTCTAATGAATTAGTAGATGCCTTACCAGTGCATCAGTTGATCCTAGAGGCAGGGCAACTGCGAGAAATTTATGTGACAACACGGGAAGCTTGTACTGCTGTTCCCTTACCCTCTGGTTCTGTGCCATCATTTGTAGAAGTAATCGGCGAACTTTCTACCGATCATCTGGCTGAATATTTCGATTTAGTAGAAATTGAAATTAGTAAAAGTGTTTATGGGGATGGTTACCGCAGTGAAATTAATTTAGCAGCTCTAGACTGGTTGAGTATAGTAGCGAACCGCTTGCGGTGTGGCTATGTGTTAACTATTGATTATGGCTATCCTGCAAGTCGTTACTACAACCCCAGGCGATCGCAAGGAACTCTACAGTGCTACTCTCACCATCGCTACCATGATAATCCCTATATCAACATCGGGCAGCAGGATATTACAGCCCATGTTGACTTTACTGCTTTAGAAAGATGGGGCGATCGCTGCGGTTTAGATAAAGTTGGCTTTACGCAGCAGGGATTATTTTTGATGGCATTGGGATTAGGCGATCGCATTGCTGCTCTTTCTCATCAAGAACAACCTCTTTCTCAGTTATTACAGCGGCGAGAGTCACTACACGAACTGATGAACCCTTTGGGACTGGGCGGTTTTGGTGTCCTAGTTCAAAGCAAGGGATTAAAGCAAACAGAAATCTCTCAACCGCTCAAGGGATTAACTATACCAGAGTAAAGATAAAAGTGAAAAGTTAAAACTCTATTAATACGGCATTAGTCTAAATGGACTAGGATAACACTGATGACAATGACAACAAATACATTAGGAAACTAATAATTATGAGTACCCATGACTTGTTAATGCTAGTAACGCTACTGGCTCCAGGCCTGTTACTGTCAATTGTGATTATGGCAAGTTTTGCTGCAGGTGGCTAACTACAAAATATGGAAGTAATGGGTGAAAGGCTCAATATTCACTAGTCCTTACTCACTACTTCCTAGAGGCTGACAATCAAACGATAGAAACGCGATGTCTATGACGGGCTTCGCCTACGCTGTACCAAAGGAACATAAACAATGAAGGTGGCATTTCTGGGAACTGGACTGATGGGTCTACCGATGGCTCAAAGGTTATTAGCAGCCAATATACAGTTAGTTGCTTACAACCGCACCCCAGAAAAATTAGCACCATTACAAGCTGCTGGTGCAGAAATTGCGACACATCCCCGCCATGCAATTCACGCTGCTGATTGCATAATTCTCATGCTCACGAATGCTGCTGCCATATATAGTGTGTTGCTTTCTGATACTTCGTGGCGCACTCTCTCCGGGCGCACCGTCATCCAAATGGGGACTATTACTCCTACAGAAAGCCAAGAAATTAGAGATGCAGTAGTCGCAGCTGGTGGTGAGTATATAGAAGCGCCAGTATTAGGTAGTATCCCAGAAGCCAAAGCTGGCAAACTGATTGTCATGGTGGGCGCACAGGAAGAACAATTTCAGCGCTACCTAGAATTATTAAAACATTTTGGCCCAGAACCTAAATTGGTAGGGTCTGTAGGAGCTGCGGCATCCATCAAGTTAGCACTAAATCAATTAATTGCTTCTCTAACAACTAGCTTTGCTTTGAGTCTAGCATTTGTCCAACATCAGGGAATTGATGTGGAAACATTTATGCAAATTCTTAGAGAAAGTTCGCTTTACGCCCCTACCTTTGATAAAAAACTCCAAAGGATGTTGGAAGGTAATTATGCTAATCCTAATTTTCCAACTAAACATTTGTTGAAAGATACTGACTTATTTATCAATGAAGCTAAATCCGTTGATTTAGATATCAGCAGTATTAAAGGTGTTAAGCAAATTCTGCAAACAGCAATGAAAATGTCGTTTGCTAATGATGATTACTCATCAGTATTTTATGCAATTAAAGCGTGGGAAGAGGGCAGATGGGAATAGAAAGAACGGTGCTGTCTAAAAGCTCAATGCATAGATTGTTTTGTGTGTTTGCCAGCCAAGTATTCTTGAAAAGTAATATGAGAAAAAGAATAAATACCCCGTGCCCGCTCCACTAGCAAACCATATTGAGCTTCAATAGATTTTAGAATAGCTTTGCTATCTAATTGCAATAATTCTAAGGCGGTGTTGGCATGAGCCAAGTCGCAGATATAGCCGCTAATCTCCTGCTCAATAACTTCCTGCTTGAAGAAGTACTTGTTTTGCTCTTTGGTAGTATAAGCAATTTGGCTGAGTAATTCTTCTTGTTTTGGGGAAATTTGTTTGTAAATCTGAAATCGTTCAATATGGCGCTGGGCGTCCCATTTCTTAAGAAATATATGTAGTGCTTCTTGATAAATTTCTGATTGCTGCGCTGGAAAATCGCCTCTTTGCTCAAAAATTAAGCAAAGAAGGGTGAGTAGTAAAGGATTATTTGCAAGTTCTTGGAGTGGCTGATTTTCTTGCAGTTTGTGCAGAAAGCGTTCTGCCGTCATCAGTTCATTCACCTGAAACCACTTGGTTGCAAAGTCAGCAATCTGTTGGTAAGCAAAATCAGCAATTTCTACTTCGGTAAACTGCTCAAAAATATAATTGATTGCTGCAACTCGGCAGGTGATGACAATGAAACAAGAGTAAAATCGCGTTGCAACCTTGCGAATATCTTGCAAAACTCTATCAAATTCAGCTTCTTGAACTTCATCTAACCCATCTAATAAAATTATTGCTTGCCCCCGCATTAAAATAGTTTCTGCGGCATTGGGTACATCAAACCCACAATCTTCAAATTGCTGTGTGATGTACTCTAATAAACTTGGTTGTCCTCTAGTCTCTGCAAAATCCTTGAGACTAATAAAAATTGGAACGCGATTGCGCGGAGCGCAGCGCCAAAGGCGATCGCCTTGAAACTCGCTTAAGTTACACTCAATTGCTAGCCATTTTAAAAATGTAGTCTTGCCTGTTCCTGGCTTGCCTAAAATTATCAGTTTGTCGTAGCGTTCTACAATTTCTAATGCTGGTAAGCGCTTTTGTTGGAGAATACCCAAGTCAAAAGGGTTGGAGTGTTCTGCGTCAAAATTACGTGACATCTCCTCAATATCTAACCGCCTGTTTCTAGCCACTCGCTCTAGGAAGTTGACATCGGTGTAAATAGCATCCAGTCTCATCGGTTGTTCCATATCTAGCACTCGCATTACACCACAACGTCTTTGAATGCTTTCGTGGATTTTTTCGCGGGCAATTTGCACCAGACTCTTAATTTCGCAAACTTTTGCTGCCTCTTCTACATGAGGAAAGGATGACGCAGTGATAATTTCTTCCCAGTTGAGGTTAAGCTTTTCGCAAATTGTGACAAAGATATAACGATCAACGGGTTTACCTTGAAAAAACTTGGTAACTGGCTGACGGCTAATGCCTAGTTCTCCTGCTAAACCCTGCTGCGTTAAGGAATTCCGAATCAGTGCAGCTTCTGCTTTACTAACTCCCTCTGCCGATGCTTGGAGCGATCGCCTAGTCATTCCACTCCATCAAAAATTATTGTGTTGATTATATTTAGCTACTTTAAACATAATCTATACAAAAGTCATTCAAAAGTCATACATAAGTCAATCACACAGTTGACTGTAAATCACACAGAAAAGTGCGAATCTATAGATCTAGCTCATTTGACATCTCTTACAATAGTTGAGTTAATATTTATGTTACGTTGTCGCCCAAGGTGGGGTCATGATTATGATTAATGTCAATATAAATGCCCCTTCTGCACAGGCAGGAACCCAACAAGCGCTCGAAAGAATAGCAGAGGCAATGCAGGTAGTTCTAACTTCGCTTCAGCCTGATGAAATTAAAGATTTAGCCGACCAATTGGAAACGACTGATAGTAAGCCAAAATATTCCAAGGCTGAAATCAACTTTGCTGCCAAGCTTGGTGCTAATAAAATCAGTGATGAAGAGCGATGTAGGTTAGAATTGTCTGCTCTGACGAAACATTTTAAGTGGAGACAAGATTTACTTAAATCTTCATTAACTGCACCACAAGTGGCTGAACTGTTGAATACAACTCGTCAAACGCCACATGATCGCTTAAAAAAGAATAGCTTAATTGCTGTTCAAGATAACGGAGTCTGGAAGTTTCCCACGTGGCAATTCGATCCTGAGGGGCCAGATGGCGTGATTGCTGGGTTACCAGATGTTTTAAAAGCTCTCAATGTTCCTTCTTTATCTAAAATTAGTTGGCTGACTCGACCAAATAAAGCTTTGAATGGTCTAACTCCTGTAGAAGCCTTGAAGTTTGGTCAGATAGATGACGTGATTGCTGAAGCCAGGACTTTGGGAGTTTTCTAGTCACAAATTGTGTTAAACGATCAACTGATTGACTGACGATTGTATTGGGAATTACTCTTAGGAAGTAAAAATTTCCGGAAATACCTAGTTGACTTTTGAAGTGTGCATGTAGTTAGGGCTTTAAATTCCTAATTTAATAGAGACATTGCAAGAGCCTGAAAGGTTAAGTATTCCCATTTTGTCAGTCAACCAGATGAGGAGTGATAAAGGTGGTAAAACTAATTGCTCCACCACCTTGCTTCGGCAAGCCGAAACCGAAATTCTATAACTTAAAGAAGGGTACGGAACTTCTGAGAATTTTTCGTCCAGAATTTAGTCCTACTGCCCTAACTTTTCGTTTTTGGGGCCCACTTTATCGCTTTGATCATCATCGGGGAGACTGTCCCAGTTTTTACTATGAGCCAGGAGATTATCAACAATGCATTGATCAAGAACGTGGTATATATTACGTTGCGCCAAAGCTTTCTAGTTGTCTAGTAGAAATTTTTGGAGATGTAGGTTGTATAGAAATTACTGACCATCAGATTGCGATCGTCACTCCTATTAGGAATTTAAAGTTACTGGATGTACGCGGTTCTGGTGCGATGCGGGCTGGTGCTAATGAGGCTACCCTAGCAAAAACAGAAAAGCGTGGTCTTAGTCAAGCTTGGTCGCGCTACTTTTATGAGCAGCAAGTAATCTACTCGGAAATTCACGGTTTGATTTATTGCAATGCTCATAATAATGAAGAAGCGATCGCCATTTATGAACGTGCTGAATATCTTCTCGTCTGTCAAAAAGAAAATGTTTTGCCTCTGAAACATGAATTGTTACGCGGATCAATTTTAAAAGCAGCTGGTGAGAATAATTTAGGAGTAATTCCCTATTGGTAATTCTGAGTTAAAAACGCTGAATGCTGAGTAAGTTATTTACTTCTTTGTTCAGGATTCAGGGCTAATAATTCAGTACTAAATTTAGTGAAAGTATGGTTAGTAAATTAGATAAAGAGGCAGGTAAAAACCAGATTTCTAGGGAAACAGTAGATTGGTTGCTCAGACGAATTATCCACATCCCAAAAAATTGGTTAATTATTAGTAGTATTTTTATCCTTCTCAGCACCTTTCAAATTAACGGTGGTGAAAAATTAACTTTTAAATTTGAAGTTACCAACACAACAGCAATTTTTTTAGCCTTGCTCTGGTTACCATCAGTGCTGAAAATTTTTGTTTTGACTGGGGGAGCATTAAAAACACCAGTAGGGGAAATTAGTAGCTCTAATATGATGCCTATGCTACAGTCATTAACTGGCGATACGCTAGGATTTTTGATTGAGCAGACTAAGTTAGCAGAAGATGTTGCAGCACCACAACAGCAGATGGAAATGCGGCAAATTCGTCAGGAATGGCAAAAAGTCTACGCTTCAAGAATTCCTTTGTCGGAAGCTAGGCAACAAATTGAAAGTTTAAGTCAACGCTACAAAGAACTGAGAAGTTCTATGCCGTCAGGAGCAAAACGCACATTTGAGATGGAGTCTATTGCTGGACGGATGCGGGCGCTGGCTCCAGAAGTCAATTTTTCTGAAGAAGAAGTTAATCACCTTCTCAAATCCAAAGACCAAGGTAAGCGATTACTAGGACTTTCTGTAGCAGAATGGTCTGGCAATCCCAATTATTTTTATGCAATTTTATATATTATTAGTGATTCTGAAACGGCATTTGAGCAGACTTGTGCATTACGAGCTATGGAAAAAATGGTAACTCATCTTAATACTCAACAAAAGCAAGATTTGCTTTCTGTGCTGATACATCAACGTAATTTTAATGAATCAGAAAAGTGTTGGATTAGACCTAATTCTAATCGTTGGGCACTTAGCGATCGCTTATTAACAGCCTTAGAGGGATAGCGATCGCTATTCTTACATATTAGTTTTGTTTGATATGAACTAAACTATAATTTGGGCAAAATTTCCGGTAGCAATTGAGCAGGAACCTTCGATAAAGCCAGATTTTGTCCTTGTATGCCTAATTCATTGTGGAAAGCGCGAATTGTTTTGACTACATAAGTAAAGGTTGTTTGATAAGCCTCTGGTTGTTTGCTTAATCCATGTAAGGCTTGTAAATGATTATTTAATGCTGCTTCTAAGTGATGAGAACGAGTTTTTTTGTCATTATTTGAATAGTTTTCTGTCGCCAACTGATAATGAGCTAGTGCTAAATTATTATGAGTAGCAAGTAAATCAAAACTTAAAGAATTACTATTAAGTGAATGAGCAAGGCCAAGAGCTTCTTCATAAGCAGTAATACACAGTTGCAAATACTTGTACCTTGCTTCCTTACTTGTCTGAGATAGATTTGCTAAATGCCAATAGGCAGTACCAAGGTTATTTTGTGTAGCAGCACAGCCACTGGGAACAAGAGCAGGAGTACGATATTGGAGAGCTTCACGGTAAACTTCAATTGCTAATTGGAGATGTTGTGCTGGCTGTTCGTATTGAGCAAGATTCCAGTAAGCAGTGCCAATGTTGTTTTGAATCATGCCATATTTCAGCGGTTCCTGTTCAGGACTGTAGTAAGCAAGTGCTAGATTATAAGCTGCGATCGCTTTCTTCAAATGCACAACAGGTTGATTGTATTGCCCCAAATGCCAGTAAGCAGTACCTAAATTATTTTGACAAGCGGCATATCTTAATGAATCCATTTCAGCTGTACGATAGCGGAGTGCTTCGTTATAAGCTAAAACTGCTTGCTGCCAGCTATCAGCTGGATTAGAAAAACGAGCTAAATCACCATAAGCTGTCCCTAAATTATTTTGCACGCGAGCGTAAGTTTCTGGGTGCGTTTGTGGTGAAATCAGCTTTAAAGCCAACTGATAAAATTCAATACCTTGTTCTATATAAGTTTGCCCATCTTGAGAATTAGATGGAATGCGATGTAGCATCCAGTAGAGTGTGCCCAAGTCATTCAAGATGTCTGGCATTTGCGGTGAAGTTTCATCGTAAGAAATCGATTCCTGGTAGGCAATAATTGCCACCATCAAGTTTTCTAAAGTTGACTGTCCTTGTTCAATACGAAGGCGATATAAGTTTCCTAAGTGATGATAAGCAGCTGCTATTGCCTCCCCGGAAGCTTGCTGTGTATGCAATTGCTCAATTTCAAACAGAATTTGCTGTGGTTGCCAACCATCCTCTCCATCTTGAGTAATTTTGGTGTTTATTGTTGCTAGTACTAACTCGGTTAACTCTTGACTGATATGAGCCAGAGATGACAGTGATGGAGTATTATTTCCACTAGATCGAGTCGGGGATTGCTGTTGCGGTGGCTCAATTTTGATTAAATTCGATATTGGAGCAGAAGTTTCTTGGGGTTTCTGTTCATGATGTACTGGTGCATCTATCTGGAAATCGAAATCTTCTCCAAACTTCAATTCATCTGCGGTTGCGGCTTCGAGTTCTACTTGGGTAACTGATTCTTCTAAAATAGATGGCTCAAGATTACCTATATCCAAATTTCTAGAATTGGAAAAACGTTCTGAAGAGCCTGAATTCTGGGTTGTTGGTGTAGGTTCTCCTGCAAATACAAACACACCAGTACGGCAACGCCAAAACTGTGGTGCTGACTGCTGAATTGCAGATAACCAAGGACGCGATAACCATAACAGCAGGCTAGATTCTTCAATAGATAAATAATGCTCGCTTAAACGAAGATAATGTAAAAATAATCGCTGTATTGCTACTGGTTGTTTAGTTAGCAGTTCAACACCCACAATCTGAAATGCAGGTATCGGTAAAGGTCGCCCAGGAGCATCTTTTGATACCTCAACAATTGGCGGTGGATAATTCTTCAGCCATTGTTTGATCTGCGCTATAGGATTAGGATCACTTAAATTTAACCTTAAGGTGGCTAAACGCGGGTAGGCTGGTGTGCTGCTTTCTTGACTATCTTCTTGCTGATATAGCACTTGCCCAACTGGATAAGCCAAGGTAGAGTGCAAACGGGCTGCTACTTGATTTCTTAAGTTTAAATCGTCACATACTGCTAAAAATATTTGTCTGCGTAAGCCTAGACTAAGAGCAAGTTTCAGGCGTTGATACACTTGCCGATTCCAAGCAAAATTATCTGTATGTGCAGTATCATTCACGCTCATGGTGGCTACAGAGCCAAAACACAGTTTACATTGCCTTAAGAGGCTATCTAAACAGTCAAAAATCGAACCTTGATTATGGTTTTCTAGTAGATGTTTTGCTGCTCAGGATAAATCCAGGCTTTAACGACTGGAATAATAAAGTATATTATTATACTTTATCACTATTTTAATTGTAACAAAAAATAAAAAATCAGGTTCCTACTCGATCAGGAACCTGAAAGACGATAAAAATTAAATTTTATTAAAATAATTTCTGAACAGCCGATTTAAGAAACAGAGAAGGCAACTACTATTAAGCCACCAACCAAAACTGTAGCGGCTATCCCCAAGAAAATATAGTTTCGCTTTTGCCCTGCACTTGGGGGTTCTGCTGCGTAAATCTTTGGTTCACGGGCAAAATTATTCAGACGGCCGCCTTCTTCAGTTGTATAGGGCATGAATGAATTCCTTCTAATCGTTTGTTTAATGTTACATAAACGTTATATTCTGCTTTCCTGATAAGATAAAAATCGTTACATTAATTTAGGGGAACTGGGGATGAGCAAGAACCAGTGCCTGAATCCTCGGAGTTCCCAATTACCGTAAACCTTTAACTAGTAATCGTGCCAGTGACTGGTGAACTAGCGCTGGCGTAATCTTTGATAGGCATCCTGCCAGCAACGTACGCTAGACGGCCGGCGACTGTTGCTAAATTCATTGCACGAGCCATTGCTGCTGGGTTTTGAGCCAGGGCGATCGCACTATTAATTAATAAAGCATCTGCACCCAATTCCATCGCTTGCGCTGCTTCTGATGGCGATCCAATGCCGGCATCCACTACCACGGGTACACTAGCATTTTCGATGATGATCTGAATATTGGCAGTTGTTTTCAGCCCCTGCCCGGAACCAATAGGCGATGCCAAAGGCATGACTGTGGCACAACCGGCTTCTTCTAAGCGTTTGGCTAATATAGGGTCAGCATTGATGTAGGGTAATACAGCAAAACCTTCTTTCACCAATTGCTCTGCTGCTTGTAGTGTCCCAATTGGATCGGGAAGCAAATATTTAGAATCGGGTATTACTTCTAACTTAACGAAATTATTATCTTCCTGACCCAACAGTTTCGCCATTTCTCGCCCCAAACGAGCTACCCGAATTGCTTCTTCTGCGGTTTGACAACCTGCCGTATTGGGTAACATCCAAATTTTTTGCCAATCCAAGGCTTCAGCTAAACCTTCGTGTCCTGGTGCTTTGGTTTGTACCCGTCGGACTGCCACAGTCACAATTTGACACTCACTCGCGGCAATACTGTGCTGCATTTCTTCGATGCTGCGGTACTTACCAGTGCCTGTCATTAAGCGAGATTGAAAGGTTTTGCCAGCAATTGTCAGTCCTGAGTCCTGAATTGTGAGTGCTGAGTTCTCTAAGGATACAACAGGACGATGCCCGTTAGAGAAATTGGCAGAGTGAGTGAGCATGGGTGTGGAGATAGATGAATTGGCGAGGAAGCGCGAATAGTGAAAATGAGATAGCAAGGGATCTGACTTTTGTGCCCAGATCAAATCGGCAATTAATGCTGCGGTTACAGGGGCTAACAGAATGCCATTACGGTAATGACCAATAGCAAAAGTTAAATTTTGACAATGACTACTACCTAAAATCGGTAATTCATCGGGGGTAGCTGGACGAAAACCCCACCAAAATTCTTGGATCGGATAATGCTGTAATTGCGGATACAGGCGGATTGCTTGTTGAAGTAGAGTTTGAATGCCTGTGGGGGTGTTATGGGGTGTAAAACCGACATCTTCGCTAGTTGCCCCAATAATGATAGAACGATTCCGCCTGGGGACGATATAAATATCCTGCCCATACAAAACCCGCGTCAAAGGTAATTCTGGCGTTAATTCCGGCATCCGCACACTTAGCATTTGTCCTTTGCGAGGACGCACGGGTAGCGGTAATAATTCATTTGACCAAGCACCTGTGGCTAAAACATAATGGGCAGCGCTAATTACTCCAGCGCTGGTATGCACACCCACTACTTTTCCCTGCTGCTGTAAAAATGCTTCTACTGTGATGCCGTCTTTGAGTTCAACACCAACAGACTCAGCGGCTGTCCAAAGTACACGTACTAAGGCGCGATTGTCAACTTGTGCATCTTCTGGATACCACCAGCCACCAGCGACTTCTGCTCCTAATCCGGGCTGATATTGATGAATGGCTGCTTGATCTAACCAATAAGCAGGTGATTCACGGGCAGAGGGGCAAGGGGGCACAGACGCAGCGGCGAGATTAGATTTAGCTTTTCCCCTGCTATCTTCATAAACGGGTGCTAAGATACCACAGGGCCAGTAACCAGTGTTTAATCCAGTCAAATCTTCGAGTTTGTGCGTCCAGTCTGGATATAAAGAATGCGATCGCCTGCATAAAGAAAGCATTGCTTCATTTGGGATGTTTTCCGCATCTGGTGCTAACATCCCAGCAGCAGCGTGGCTAGCAGCAGACTGGAAATCACGGCAAAGCACGGTGACATTTGCCCCGCGCAGTTTGAGTTCAACGGCGATCGCCAAGCCAATAACGCCGCCGCCAATAATTAAAATGTCACTAGTCATTAGTTATTAGTCATTAATCATTAGCCATTTATCATTAGTACATAACTAATAACGCATAACTAATAACTCATCACTTTTAACTTATAACTTGTAACCTACGATTAGCAGAGCCTGGCGGAAGTACTATTCAATTGCAAAAGCTTAAAAAACTGTACCAGCAATACTCCTTCTGACTTGAGAGTAATGAAGTGCTGAGTGCTGAGGAGCCAGTGCGTTGCGCGGCGAACCGCTCTTGTTGCAACTGGGCAACGCCAGTTGCTACCTCCTCTGCTTCCCAGTCCCCAGTCCCTTTTTCATTGGGACTGCCTTCTGCCTTCTGCCTTCTGCCTTCATTACCACAATGCTCGGATAGGTTGATTATTTTGATTTACATCGCTTGATGGCGTGTCCGTGGATTGAGTATCTGTGGATTGAGCTTCTGTAGTAGTTGAATCTGGAATATTTTCTGTATCTGATGTTGAGTCATCAATCGGGGTGTTATTCTGAGCAACGTTGCTCCTGCTTTCGGTTGTAGAAGCATTATTTCTGCTAGCAGCTGTGCTATTAACATTAATATTAGCCGGAAGAACTTTTGACGTTCTACTGCCGACGGGAACACTGGCGTTTTGCCCACCCATAGGAAAGTTAATGCCAAGTAATGTACCTAGCAAAATCGCCAAGCCTCCAGCCATCAGAATTAGCGGTGTCCATCTACCCATATTGTTTTGCTCCTTAGTTAACCTTTAGGTGTCTACTCTATTTGAGAACGTTTAAAAATCAGTCAAATTTTGTCAATCTTACATTAATTCCTTAAAACCTCTGAACGCTTACGGCTAAATGCATGTTTGTTGTAGGAGAATGGGGAGGAAGCGAATACTGCGTTTTGTCCCGCCGATTCGCTGTTGATACTTCGCCTTCTACCTTAACTGTACAGCTACCATATCTGCCAAGTAATGGATAGTTTATTACCTTAACACCGCCATTGTAGAGGTCAATACCATTTTGCAGCAAAGTTTTTCGGAAGTTGGCTTTGCCATGTTTCGGATTTTGCCAGAGCATTTCTCAAACACATGCTTGTCTTGTTCCACAAAGACGATCTCACTGCACTCTGTGCCTTTGGGCAACAGGAACCACTCTTGTAATCACACTCAATTGTTTTATCTTGAGCTAGTAGTTTGGTCATTTTTAAATTACCAAGCTGGCTTTATGTTGTATATTGGCACATTGCCTTAAAAGTTGTCTCGAAGGTCTCAGTCTTATGACCACAAATCCCTCACCCCAACTTTGGCTTTATGACACTACGCTACGGGATGGCACTCAGCGTGAAGGGCTATCAGTATCTATAGAAGATAAGTTACGGATTGCTCACAGGCTCGATCAACTAGGGGTTCCTTTCATTGAAGGTGGTTGGCCTGGGGCCAATCCTAAGGATGTACAATTTTTCTGGCAACTACAAGAAAATCCGCTCAAACAAGCAGAAATTGTTGCTTTTTGCTCGACACGACGCCCCAACACCAATGCTGCCACTGAACCGATGCTACAGGCGATTCTGGCTGCGGGCACTCGTTGGGTGACAATTTTTGGTAAATCTTGGGATTTACACGTCACAGCAAGTCTGAAGACAACTTTAGAAGAAAATTTGGCGATGATCCGCGATACGATTGAGTATCTTTGTTCTCAAGGACGTCGCGTTATCTACGATGCAGAACATTGGTTTGATGGCTATAAGCAAAATTCAGTTTATGCTTTACAAACATTAGAGGTTGCGATCGCAGCTGGTGCAGAATGGCTTGTTTTATGTGACACCAATGGCGGCACTTTACCCCATGAAGTTAGCCAAATTGTTCAAGATGTGGTAAAGGTGGCCGGGGACTGGGGGCTGGGGGCTGGGAAATCGGGTGCTGAAGAAGAATCTACCCAATCACCAATCACCAATCCCTCTTACCCCTTATCCCCAGAGGGTGTCCCACCTTCCCTAATCCCCCAAATTGGAATCCATACTCATAATGACTCGGATATGGCGGTTGCCAATGCCTTAGCCGCTGTTATGGCAGGGGCTAGGATGGTACAAGGCACAATCAACGGTTACGGTGAACGCTGTGGTAATGCCAACCTCTGTTCGTTAATTCCTAATTTACAACTGAAGTTGGGTTATAGCTGTATCGGTGAAGACGAGCTCACGCAACTTACAGAAGCTAGCCGCTTTGTCAGCGAGGTCGTGAATCTCGCTCCTGATGAACACGCTCCTTTTGTGGGACGGTCTGCTTTTGCTCACAAAGGTGGTATTCATGTCTCAGCAGTAGAACGCAATCCTTTAACTTATGAACACATTCAGCCGGAACAAGTAGGAAACCGTCGTCGCATTGTGATTTCTGAACAGTCTGGACTCAGCAATGTGTTAGCCAAAGCGCGCACTTTTGGTATTGAATTAGATCAGCATCAACCAGAAGCACGACAAATTCTCCAGCGGATGAAAGACTTGGAGAGTGAGGGCTATCAATTTGAGGCAGCAGAGGCGAGTTTTGCACTGTTGATGCACGAAGCTTTGGGCGATCGCCAGCAGTTTTTTGAAGTTAAAGGGTTTCAAGTCCACTGTGACTTGATTGAGGGGAAAGAAACAAGCAACGCCCTAGCGACAATTAAAGTAGCTGTCAATGGTAAAAATATTTTGGAAGCAGCGGAAGGTAATGGCCCTGTAGCGGCTTTAGATGCTGCTTTACGTAAAGCTTTGGTAAACTTTTACCCCCAAATTGCGACTTTTGAGCTGACAGATTACAAAGTACGTATTCTCAACGGACATACGGGTACAGCAGCGAAAACTCGTGTGTTGGTAGAATCGGGCAACGGTTCTGAACGTTGGACGACTGTTGGGGTTTCACCTAATATTTTGGAGGCTTCCTATCAAGCAGTGGTTGAGGGGTTGGAATATGGTTTGTTATTGCACTCGCAAGCGGAAGCATCCTTGAGAGTGTCACGTTGACACCAACTACCAACATATTCAGGATTGACACAGTCAAACAAGAATCCCACTCTTTTTAGGGAGTGGGAGCGTCAATAACCCCAAGCCTTAATCTTTTAAAAGTGGTGGTTGCTCAGACTTAAATACCAATTTGAAAAAAGAATGTGACAGATACAAACCTAAAAACCCAGATTAAATCAGGCTTTCTGAATGAGTGAATTGGTATAACTCTCAAAACAATAGCCTGATTACGAATCTCAGACAGATAATAATTTTTACTTGCTCACTAGCAACAACAATTAGTAAATTGGGCAAAGACTTAGAGAACTATCCGCTAGCAGTAGTTAGACATTTACCTTCTGAAATATAAGGTAAAAATCACTGCTGGCACTTCTCTATGAAAAACTTTCCCAAGCTTGAGCAACCAATTTACTGAGCCAGCGTCGCTGCTGCTTATCTAGCATCGGATCATCAGCTAGCACCTGGGCAGTCAACTCTTCTAAAGATTGACCCTGAGCGCGCACGATTTTAACAACGCCGGCGATCGCAGATGCAACTAATTCTTCATCAACAGGCCTTTGTTGCAGGGCAACAATGTCTTGGGGGCTGTCAGGGATGGGATAATTCATGGCGTGGGTTTACAGAAATTTAGAATGAAAAATATATTAGACAAATTATTAAAATTTCTTCACCAAATCTTTATCGGAGTGATGAGGCGGAGTTTAGCGTACTTTATGCGTTCTTCAAATCTGTCTAAGTGAGTAGATTTATCGGAGATGTCAGGAAAAGATGAAAGAAATACTTTATTTAGAAGTTCCAACTCCAGATACGGCAACTGTACGCAGTTGGTTGCAAGTAGATTTTGATCCAGGATATGGAGAAAAACGGCTGACTCCTGAAGGCTTTCGCCTCAGAGTTTCTGCTGAGACTACAACTGCTGGGGCGGCGATTTCCGAAAATTTACCTACGGAACTTTCTGTATTTGTCTGGTCAGTACAGCGAACTACCTATTTGAAAGCGTTCCGATGGGCAGATCGGCCTTTTCCGCAAGAAGGGCAAATCCTACACCGCCTGACTATTGGAATTAAAAGCCGCTTTCCCCATCACTATCCAGAACCACCAGCGATTGATTTAACTCAACAAACGATATTTGAAGCTCTAGAGCCTTATTACCCTCTCACTGTCAAGTATTTTCAGAAAATGCCCAATGGGGAATACGACTTGAAACGTGCCTACTGGTGGGAACAGCGATGGCGTGAAGGAGTACGTAATCCGCAGCAGCCCAGACAGGTCGTTTTTGGGAAAGACATAAACGAAGAGAAAGCCTTAGCGCCCTCTTCTCCCACCTACGACATCATTTATCTTGGCGGCGCTTTAGGTGCGATCCATGCGGCAGTAATGGCGAAATTGGGATATAAAGTGCTGCTAGTAGAACGAATGCCCTTTGGACGGATGAATCGGGAATGGAATATTTCTCGTGATGAGCTTCAAAGCTTAGTCAATTTGGGTTTGGTGACTACTTCTGAGTTGGAAACTGTCATTGCGCGGGAGTATAAAGACGGGTTTAATAAATTTTTTGATGCGAATAATCCACCAAAATTGCGATCGCCTGTCTTGCACACACCCACAGTGCTGAATTTAGCCCTTGACTCCGATAAATGGCTAAAGATGTGTGGGCAAAAAGTGCGCGCCGCAGGTGGCGAAATTTGGGATGAAACAGAGTTTCTGCGTGCAGATATTGACGAATCACAAGTTGTAATTACAGTCAAGCATTTACCCAGTCAAAATGAAAAGCAAGTAACCGGAAGATTGCTGGTGGATGCGATGGGAACTGCGTCGCCAATTGCTTGGCAATTAAATGGTGGTCGGGCTTTTGATAGTGTTTGCCCAACGGTAGGAGCAGTTATTGATCGGGGATTTGAGCCAGAAGTTTGGGATTCCCAGTATGGAGACGTTCTTTATAGCCACGGGGATATTTCCCGCGGCAGACAATTGATTTGGGAATTATTTCCCGGAGCCGGAGAAGAACTGACAATTTATTTATTTCATTACCACGAAGTCAACCCCGAAAATCCTGGTTCTTTATTGGAGATGTACGAGGACTTTTTCACGATTTTGCCAGAGTATCGGCGGTGCGACGTGGACAAGCTGGTATGGAAAAAACCGACTTTTGGTTATATACCAGGGCATTTTAGTGTTGGGAGTAGCGATCGCAAAGTTGCTTTTGACCGCTTGATTGCGATCGGTGACGCTGCATCACTCCAATCTCCTTTGGTGTTTACTGGCTTTGGTTCTTTAGTTCGCAACCTAGAACGCTTAACAAAGCTGTTGGATACTGCTCTCAAACATGACTTACTAAGTTTCCGTCACCTGAACAAAATTCGTGCTTACCAAAGTAATGTTTCTGTGACTTGGCTATTTTCCAAAGGCATGATGGTTCCAACGGGTAAATTCTTACCACCCCAACGAATTAACGCCATGCTGAATACCTTCTTTGGTTTGTTGGCAGACGAACCGCCAGAGGTGGCAGATAATTTCATCAAAGATAGGTGCGATTGGTTAACCTTTAATCGGTTAGCAATTAAGGCAGCACGCAAAAACCCTGCCTTGCTATTGTGGATTTGGGAACTTGCCGGGCCAAGAGATTTGGGGCGTTGGCTGGGTAATTATGTGAACTTTGGCCGTCATGCCCTAGTCAGTGCTGTGCTGAGTGGATGGTTTCCCCACTTTCTCAGAAAAACAGCTCCTTGGTTGGAAACCCGGTATCCGGCATTGTGGTTGCGTTTGCTGACGATTAGTTACGCTATCACCATCGGCAAACCGCGATCGCCTAATCAGGTAGCAAATGTTAATCCAGAAGCAATCATTCAGAAGTCAAAAGCGAGGATTCTGAATTAGTTCAGTAATTAAGAGTGCTGAGTTCCCAGTAACGAGTAATGAAGTGAAAGATTCATCACTCTATTCACTTCATTACTCACAACTCAGCACTCAGCATTAAGTTGGGTCAACTGAACACTTGACTATTGACTATTCGGGCGGAAATTAGGTAATTCCACAGATGCTAATGATTTGCGCCCCTTAGGTGGACGCTGGGGATAAACTACGGGTGAGGGTGATTTAGTATCGATAGTGCCGTCCTCGGAGGATTCTTTGGTTATATTCTTTAAAGGCAATTCTGATGGAGTTAATTGTGAGATTTCTAACCAATAGTCCTCATTTTCTGCTGTCGCAGTAGTTTCATTCATAGGTGAAGTTGAGGGCACTGGCAAGTTGCTAGTTAAAGAAAATGTATAGTCTTCTACAATCTCAACAGAAGTATTCTCGGTGGGTTTGATTTCTCCTTCCAACTGCCGTTCTGGTAGAGTGTCTGACTCCTCATCATCAGCGATGGTGGTTGCCAAAGTTTCCCAGAAAGGTAGACCATTAGCTTGATTAATGCCTACATCATCTTTTTCAAGATTAGGTGCTGGTGATGTAGATGCAGGTTGGGAGGCAAAAAACATCTGAATGAGATTCTCTATTTGCTCATCAATGTTGGATGACCCTGAAGGTAAAACTGCTTCCGATGTAGTGGAGAAAGCGTCACTAATATTTGATGATTCTATAGGTGAAACTGCTTCGGGCGTAGTGACAGGATCATCAATTTCTGATGAGACAGCTGGTTGTGCTGGAGCTGGTGTCTGTTGCTTAATTGACCAGTCCCAAGGAGAGGATAAAGATGAAGTAGGAATAGGGTCAGTTCTGTTAGCAGATGTATACGAGGGTGGTGTTGCAGATTGCTGCCAGGAATTGTCTAAACTATTAGTTAAAGATTCTGGCTCCGCAGACCAAGGCTTAATTGGCTGTGCATTGGGAAACAAAGAGCGAGCTTTTTTAGCAAATCTTGATTGCCTAGTAACTGTGTTGTGCGAATGATTGACAGTATCGTCTTGAGAATCATCACCTGGAACTGGTGTCTCTAAACACTTTTCTAACGCCGCTTTAAACTGTAAGGTCTGGCGTTGTTGCCGCATCAACCTAGTACGTAACTCTCGACATGAAGTTTCAGATTGCGATAGCTGCTGAGACTGTTCAGTATAGTTAGTTTGCAGCAGCGAGCATTCCCGCTCTAACTGGGCAAGGCGTTGTTGGCTAATTTGTAACTGGGCTTTATATGTTTCGATGAAAACTTCTTGGCGTTGAACTGTTTGGACAGCAGTTTCTAATTGTTGGAACAAGGATTTTATTTGTTCTTGGGCAGCAGTAAGTTCCTGAGCTTGTTGATTGAGCATCGACTCAGTGACGCTAAAGCGTTTTTTCTGCCACTGTAAAGCCTTTTCCGACTCAGATAAGTCAACTTGATACTGCTCTACTTGCTTATATAAATCATTGTTAGCAGCACGCAATTCTTCATTTAATGTCAGCAGTTTCTGAAATTCAGAATTGATACTTGCTTGTTTTTCAATATCCGGTTCGGCAATCCAGTCCTGCTTGGTTGCATCTGTTGATAACTCTTCAACTTTCGTCTCGTGCCGTTCGTCTTTTGCTGGCTGAAGGAGAGGCAATTTTGTAATTGCCATATTTTCAGAAGGCACAACTGAGTAAAATGGACAACTCGCCTGCTCCAGTTGTGGCAAATTAGCAGAATTTAGGGATTCAATAAAAGCCCCATTCTTTGATGTGTCAGCTTCATTCATCACTCTTGACCCACCCGCTTAAAAGTGTTCAGCAGTGCTGGCATTAGCATTGCTTATCGATTGTGCCCGATCAGGGTTGACGCAAGTAGCTCAGGAAAACCTGAGAAGCCCCTGACGGTAGCTGTAGGGAGTTTTACTTTAGAAGCCAAGCGTAACTCTCCTCCAGCATGAGTAATTAATCATTAAATTTAGTGTTCCCCATTTTGCATCTAGAACTGATGAAGTTATAACATTACGAAGTTCCTCCCCGCCAATCTTGAGAATAACGGGAGATTCTAGTTTAGATGCTGATTACAGGTTTGCTTGCGCTTGATTGGAATCAACAGTTATTTGGGAATAAATTGTCGGCAAGAATTTATGCACTTAGAAAAGTCGTAGCACTGGATCTAATTTACCAAACAGCTTTGCCTTAATAGCAACTAATCTGAGATTCTGGGGAATGGGGCATGGGGAATGGGGAATGGGGAATAGAGACTAGGGGCTGGGGGCAAGAGGGCAAGGGGACAAGGGGACAAGGTGAGACAGCGCTGCGGGAGGGTTTCCCTCCGCAGGCGACTGCGAACCCGAAGGGGGACAAAGAGAAAGAACCATGATTAACTCTTGCTCCTTGTCCCCCATCCCCCATGCTCCTTGTCTTCTTTATCCAATGCCCAATGCCCAATGCCCAAAGTCGGCGCGGTTCATCCCATCCCCAGAAGGAGTGGGCTTTTCTTGCGCCGACTTTGTGTAATTTTGAGTTGTTATGGTAGCCAATAAGGGTCAAATCCGGCTAGAGGAAGCTTCTCTGGTTTGATTTCAGCAGTAGTAGTGTCGGCAATAGGTAATAAGGGCATTAACCACAGACTACTGGTAGCGATCGCCTCTCCATCATCGGTTTTTAAAGTGTTTGTCGATAATGGAGCTTGAGAATTTGTCTGTGATACTACTTGGTCAAATAATAAGCCTAAACCATCAGGTGATAGGCTCATACGGACATTTCGTTGCTCGATGGGTAGCACCAGCAGTGGTTTCTGTTCTCCTGTTTTGATATCAATTGCTACTAAATAAGGCTGTTCTATGTATTCTTCTTTCGATACTAACTGAGTCAGTAAGCAATAGAGGGTGGGCGAAGCAGGATCAAATTGGCAATTAAGAATTGAGCCTGTTGTTTTTAACAAAGGTTTCTGTGTACCTTGGTTGGTGACTAAAAATAAATCTCGTGTGTAATCTGTATTAAACTTGACCATCGCTGCTTGCGACCCGTCTTTAGAAAAAGCCTGGACTAACCCAAATTGCGGTAGAAAATCTAGAGGTTTGCTGGCATCGCCTTGTAGGGATATAATCGCTGCTCCCTGTCCTTGAGCAACTGCCACGGCTTTACTATCTGGTGTAATCATAAAGTCACCCCCTGGTTGGCTTTGCAGGCGTTTAGCAGTGGGTTTTTCTCCAGATTTATCGCTGGTTGTAGGCAGAAACCACAAGCCAAAGTCTCCGGGATTAGATTTGTTTCCTCGCTGGATAACAATTGTTTGTCCATCTGGCGATAAGTCAAATTTGAGGTTTTGATAATCTTTATTATCTAAAATGAGGTCAACTTTACCTGATGCTTCGGTTCGGTTGCCAGTCTTGCTAAAAATACCTGTTGTTACTGTATACAACTGAGCCGAAAGTAAGTCTGGGTTGTTTGCGGTGTGAGCAGAAAATAAAACTTTTCCTCCGTCTGGAAATGGCTCGAAGTCCATTACCACTAAGTCTTTGGGGGTAAGTACCTTTTTTTGCTCTTGAGTCAAGTTATAGAAAATTAATTGCCCTTGTTCTTCTGGATTAACTCCTATATAAAGAATGGCGCGATCACGTGTGCGAAAGCTACCTGTAAAGGGCTGAAGCACTCTATTTTGACCTTGTTTTTGAGAAAACTTATCTTTAGCTTGCTGCAACTGCACTTGATAATTTGTGCCATAGGGTGCTGGTGTCAAAAGCGTATAAACCATTCGCCGTCCAGCCCAACTGATCTTACCTGCTAGCGGCGGATCTATTTTCAAGTTCTCTTCTACGCTTTTCGTGTCCATGGGGCGGCTAAAGGTAAGGCTAAAGGAGATGTCGTCTGCCCCTATTTGTTGGTTCTGCCAAGTGAAATTCCGCACGCTGGGCTTTACTGCATCACCTTGCCAGATTACCAACCCAATCAGCAGACTTAACAGGAGCATCAATGCGATCGCCACGCGATCCAGTGGTTGGATAAATGCTTTAGATTTAGTCATTAGTTCAGTTGTCAGTTGTTTTCAGCCAATGACGATTAACTACTGATTAATAAATGTAAGGATTCTTAGGTTGGGGAATCTTTTTCAAGGAAGTAGCAGCGATGGTGAGTTGGCGTTTGTCTGAGATAGTTTCTGTCACCATTTGCCCTTCGATTTCTAACCAGGTATCAGGTGGATACTGATCGCGAGTATCTGTCAATTTTACGGGTAATCCTGCTGGATAGGCATCTGCGGCACAGCAGGTGATCACAAATCTTGCCAAGAACAAATATTCTTTACTAAATTCTGGCGGGTGAATGGCAAATCCCTGTACCTTAACTTTTTGCCCTGTATAGGCATCTGGTTCTGGATAAACGTTGAGGGTGCGTACCCAGTCTATGAGCGATCGCTCTTCTGGGCGAATGGTAGCGCGAAATGCTTGCGGTTGAGCACGTGTTGCTGCCACTGAATCGGTTACACCGCGATCCAACGCGGTTTGGCTAGCAAAGACGCGGGGTGTAATCATTAAACCTAAAATCGCTGCTGTTAACAGCAAACCGCTACCCCAACCAGGGGGAAATAACGTTAAATGCTGGGCGTTCGGTACATTCTCTCGACGCCGCCACCGCCAAAGTTGCCCTGCTTTGAAAAAACCGATAATTAGCAAACCAATAGCACCCGCAATTGCTAACCAAAAGTAATCGGGGTGAATCAACAAATTCAGTTTGCCAGTGAACCAGTATTTCAAGATTAAAATTCCCCAAGCTGTAATTGCCAGCACATCCAGCCAAGGCATTAACAGATTACGGATTTTAGATTTGGGACTTGGAATTGAAGCCATAAGTTAAAAAGTCATTAGTCAGTAATCAGTAGCAATCAAAAAACAACTGAAATCTTACATCTGACAAAAATTACATGACGTGCAAATTTAAAGTTACAGTGAACAGAAATGTCAATAATCCTGCTAAAGCAAATAGATAAAATAACGCCTTAGCTTTAAAAATGGATAACATCAAACCTATGCCTTTGATGTCAACCATCGGGCCAAATACCAGAAAAGCTAACAAAGAACCGCTGGTAAAGGTTGAGGCAAAAGAGAGGGCAAAGAATGAATCGACAGTTGAACAAATTGACACTGCTGCTGCTAATATTAGCATCGCCACAATTGAGCTAATAGGGCCAGCACCGAGTCCGAGTATCAGTTCACGCGGTGCTAGCACTTGAATAGCAGCGGCGATCGCACTGCCTAAAACCATCACTCCCCCTAATTCTCGCAATTCTTGAACGATATTATCTACTAATAAACGCAGTTTATCTGGCAGGGGTTTACTGAGGCTAGGTGATGATGTATTTCCCTCTATTAAACTATTATCTATTCGCGTAGTTAAGCCTGCTTTTCCTCCTAGCAAATAACTTCCAGACTTCAACAAGCTAGAACCTGTTGTTTCCTGTTGTGTTTGGTAACGTCTCCCCCGACGTTTCAGTTCTGGCTGCGTGGAGGGATTAAACTTGAGATAACGAGCGAGTTCTGGTTGAACAACAGGACTCAAGTCTTTTTGAAAGCTGAAAACAACAGCGATAGTTGTAGCGATCGCTAAGGAAAACACGACGCGTAAAACTACTATTTCTGGCTGATCTCGAAACGCTGTCCAAGTTGCCCAAATTACTATGGGATTAATAGTCGGTGCTGCTAGTAAAAAACCAATTGCTACTGGTGTGGGTACTCCCTGCATCAGCAACCGCCGCGCCACTGGCACATTACCGCACTCACATACCGGGAACAAAAAGCCTATCGTGCTGCCGAATAAAGCACCCAACACTGGATTTCGAGGCATTTTTTCTACCAATTTGCGCTCATCTACAAAAAACAGCAGCAAGCTGGAGAATACAACTCCCAGTAGCAAAAAGGGTATCGCCTCGACTAGCAAACTTAAAAATAGGGTGAAACCATTGTTCAGTTGATTCATGGGCGTCGCAGTCAAAAGCGGTTTGGAGTTTTTAGAGTATGCCTAGTCATTCTATCGAAATGGGGATCAAATGCAGGACGGGACAATAATAGATCATTTGAGCCAAAAAATTGGTATGCGATTTATACTACTTCTTCAGCGTTATTCAGCGATTGCTACTTGTAGATGTTTACATATATCTGAGTGTATTTACTAAGGATGACTATTCTTAAGAATATCTGACTCTAGAAATGGTTCCAATTATCTGGGGTAAACACTTAGCTGCACTATGTTTAATACCTATGTTTATACTTACTCTAATTTGGTTGGGAAATGTCTGCTCTTCCGCGCATTTTCATCAAGAGTTCACAGTTTTTAAACATTTGAGCTTTGCTGTTGGTAGTTAACCATCCTCGATTTTGGTTATTGCTGGTAAACCTTTATCCTAGCTTTGGTTGAATTTTTACTATAAAAACTCTCAAACTGCAAGACTAAGGTTGAAGATTTGCGGTAAATACTGACATGGTATCGTGCAACTTTGTGTTGAAAGTGCTGAGTTCTGAGTTTTGAGTTTTAAGTAATAATTTCTTCCCGTGCCCCCGTGCCCCCTTCTCCCTGTGTTCTCTTTGTCGCTTCTATCGCTTAATTCTTCCGCTAATGTGGTAGAGGCTGGCAGAGGCTAGAATGTTAGCTTATTGTATGTTTGTCTTTATACAAATTAGAGTTTACAGTGTCACAAGAATTCAGTTCCCTAATATCACCACCATTTTTATCGCAAGGTAGCGATCGCGATCTCGGTTTAGACTCAACACTCCAGGAACTCTCAATGTACAACTTCCAAGTGGAAGTTAGCTGTAGTGCAATAGAAGTTGCGCGATTTTTTGAACGATATCCTTTGCTACCAGGAGCAATCTTACTAGAACAGGGAAAGTTCATCGGTATGATTTCCCGGCGGCGACTCCTAGAATTTTGGATTCGTCCCTACGGACAAGAGTTGTTTTTACATCAACCGTTGACTATTCTCTACAGCTATGCGCGTACAGAGATTTTGCAGCTTGCCGATACAACACCAGTTTTGACAGCGATGCAACTGAGTTTGAGGCGATCGCCTGAACTTTCGTCAGAACCTCTGGTGGTGCAAACGGCATCTGATAGTTACAGTTTATTAGATATGCATGAATTAAATCTTGCTTCTTGGCAAATTCGAGGCATAGAAACTCAGGTGCGCTATGAACGTAGCCAAGCCCAAATGATTCAAAATGATAAAATGGCGAGTTTGGGACGTTTGGTGGACGGGGTAGCACACGAAATTTTAGACCCCGTAGGTTTTATCTGGGGTAACTTAACTTATGTCTCTAACTATAGTCAGGATTTACTCAAGCTTATAGGAGCTTACGAACAAGAATTATCTCCTGCTTCTGAGAACATTACCTATCTTAAAGATGAAATCGAATTTGATTTTTTAGAACAAGATTTATCAAAGGCAATGTCTAGTATCCGTACCGGGGCGGAAAGGCTAAAAAAACTTGTCACTAGCTTGCAAAATTTCTGTCATATCGACGAAGTATATCCAAGACCTACTGATTTGCACGCTTGTATCGATAGTATTGTATTGTTAATTAATAGTCGTATTAAAGGAGAAATTGAAATAGTCAAACATTATGGTCACTTGCCACCAGTGTATTGCTTTATGGGGCAACTGAGCCAAGTATTTATGAATATTTTAAGCGAGGCTATAGATACATTGCTTAATGAAACAGTGCGGCAGCAATTTCATCCAGAGACTACTAATAATAGTGACAAACCACAAATTGAAATTACTACAAAAATTATTTCTAAGCCAGCAACTAAACAAGATGCACCAGATTCACGTTGGGTTTCAATTTGTATAGCTGACAACGGCCCTGGCATGTCTGAGGAATTAAAACAGCAAATTATTGAGTCCTTGTCTGTGGAAAAACGATCTGATAAAACAACTAGTTTATCTGTCAGCTATCGAATTATCACGGCAAGGCATGGAGGCAAATTAAATTTGCGTTCACAACTTGGTACAGGTACTGAATACGAAATATTATTACCTTTGCTTTAATACAATTGATATAAAATACTCGTGAATCAAGGTAGGATTTAGCGATCGCTTCCTAGAATTGCTATGAATTAATCATCTCACACTTGGTTATACACTATCTGCGATCGCTTGAGTCTAATCTACTCACCTTTTTTCCAACCGTTGATGCAAGATGCTAAAAGTCGCTATAGTTAACGGCTTAAACCATCATATCTATTTGGGTCTTTTTTCTCCTTTTTTTTCTGGGGATCTTTTTTGGGCTTTTTGGTTTCTCTGTTACCCTTCTTTTCCTTAGACATTATTTCTTTCCGATATAGTGACCATTAAAGTGGCGACAACGCCCATCAAATTTTACCAAGGTAATGTTTCGTTGGTAAAAAACTCGTCTTCAACCTATAAAATCTCCCAAAAGTGAAGAAAGCCATTACCGGAAAACACTTCAATCAAAATTACGGTTACAAAGCCTATCATTGCTAGGCGACCATTCCAATTTTCAGACTGAGGAGTAAAGCCCCAAAACCAAGCATTGCGTTTATTTGAAATCGACTGTTTAACTTTTGTAGCGTCTGACATAAATAGTACTCCAAATTTTTCTTTCAATTTTTTGTAGGCTATAGCTTGCAAAATCGTTGATTTATCGAAGATTGGCAACACAAAGCTATAGCCTATTACCCTACTGCATAGCAGTGATTACAAAGTTGAAGTAAGAATTAACTTCACTAGCATCTTCACTAGACAGCATTGAGGTAACAACATTCTTCATCGCACGGATACTTTCAGCAACGGCTTCAATCGGAGTACCAAGGGATCTGTACATTTCGCGGACACCAACAACTCCAATTTCTTGAATCGGTGTGGAATCACCAGCTACGATACTGTAAGTGATCAAGCGTAGGTAGTAATCCATGTCTCGCAGACAAGTTGCAGTCATCTCCTGACCGTAGGCGTTACCACCAGGCGAGACAATATCTGGGCGCTTTTGAAATAACTGGTTTCCAGATTGCTTAATAATGCGCTCCCGGTTCTCTGTTAAAAGCTGAACCAGGCGCAGGCGACGCGCACCATTCATACTAAAACTTTTAATCTGGTCTATCTCCCCAGGGCTAAGATAGCGAGCTTCAGCATCTGCGTTTAAAATCGACTTCATGATCAGACTCATCAACAGACTCCTTCAAAAAATCAAATTATGTTGGCACTATAAAATAGCGCTTGTGGTCGTCAAGAAAATGATCCGCATCTCAACCGACAAGCGCATTTTTTAACTAAAGTAATTAACAGAATTTCCGAAAGTAACTTGCAGAATTTAAATTATCATTTTGCATATTACTGCCAGGCATTTTTGCCACTTTTAAATTCGCTCTGGTTATATTTATTCCTCTCAGGTTGATCCAATTTAGATTGGCACTTTTTGGTTCTGAGTTGTTTAAATTTGGCTCAATTGAGTTGATTACTCTCAAATCTGCCCGCCTAAAATTTCTTTTTGCGATCGCATATAGGTTCAAAAATTTATTGCCATCGATATTGGCTGCCTCGCAAGTGTAGCGTTATCGCTTTTTCTCCACCTTAATTGTAGAGCATAATCTTCAGTTGTGCCCAAATTGCAAATCAGTAGAATCTGACTGCTTATAGTGTCGTTAGCAGCAAATGTTCACCTCGCTGGTAAATTTCGCGTGCATAGTCAGTCCAATTTCCTTGCCCCCAATAACGAAAACAGCTAGTTTGTAACAATAAGTTATATAAAAGAATATTTCGATAACTAGATTGTTTAGTAATAGGTTCTGCTGATTGATCTGCTAATAATCCATCCACTTTTTGATGAAATGAACTGCTTAATTGGTACATGGGAGATATAACATTTTCATATCCCTTTACCCAACTAATATGATTAGTCCATGAGGCTCCATCCATATGGAAATTAGAGTTAGTTTGCTTTAATTCTTGAATAGCATTTTCTACAGCCTCAGGTTGACAATTATCAGGTGAAACTCGTTGCCAAATATGATGTTGTCCCACTGGCTGACAATTGGGAAAATCCTCAGATTTACAACCAGCATCTGCGAGTAATTCTAAGTATTCTGTACCACACATCCCGACAACGCCTGATTTTCCTCCACCATGATTCACCATATCCCACCACGCTTGTTTAAAAGCACTGGGAAATTCATTCATCATGACGCCGCCATTTTCGCCATCTCCTATTTGTGTGACAATTGGTGGTACAAGCACACTCCCCAATTGTTGTTTAGATAAAGTTTTAGCTTCATAGTATGGCTGCATTTGACCAACCAATTTAGTATCTGAACCTTGGGTTTTAATTAAGGCTGTAATACTAATTGTTTCGCCTTGAGAATTGCGGGCAATCAAATTGTGTGGTAGATGTTTGTGGATAATCGAATGACCACTAATTGTTTCTACAGAATCTTCTTGGACAAGTAACCAACGATATCCACATTCTTTGAGTGCTTTGACAAATTCAAATAAAGTATCAGGATGATTTGGCAGGTGCATTTCTGGAGGTGAAAAACCTTTGACTCGCGCTAGTGCTTCCCAGCCAAAAATTGCCGCAAAATAATGTTGCCACGCTAAGATGTGCAGCTTAATATCTGCAATTGGTGTGGAAGGAATGACAGCATGGCTCCACATCGTACCCAACCACTCTACATAGGGTTGATAGGTGGGAGCAGCTTCGCTAACGCAAGTGATGCGCTTGAGGTTGTCTAGGATATCGTTGCGTCCCATTTGCCTGAGTCCCCATAAAAGATTTCCAGAATAATCCAACATTACACGGGGATTACAGCCTTGATTGACGAGTTCGGGGATAAAGTCTCCCATGCGGCTGTAACAATATGCAAAAGGCCCGGCGTTGTGGTTATCCCCTTCATTGGGATGTTCAAACATATATTGCAGATTGCTGATCAGCGAACCGTTATGTCCAGCTGGAATAGTAGGCTGGTGCATATGTAAGGCGATCGCAAACCCAGCATTAATATCTTCTAAACGGAGATTCGTTTTCGGCAAGAATACTGGCGCATCATGGTTTACTACCGAGAGAACCTCTGTTTCCCAACCAGAAATATTCGGTAAGCCATCAATGATTTCGGGCAAGGTGGGGAGAGTATGAGGCAATGTCAGCATTTCTGGTTGCTCCGAAACAAGGTATATCTTATTATCTAGCCGCAGTACCTATTTAGTTGAGATCTTTGGGAAACTCACAATCCCACCATGCTTTTGAAATTAGGCAAGAACACGGTGGGGTGTTTACAAAACTTTGTACTGAGAACTAAGTGCTGAGTTCTGAGTGCTGAGTACTTATGTACTTGGTAAAAGCAATGCAAATTGTGGGTGGTCTTTTAACTCAGCACTCTTCATGCTATGAGCAACGAGACAGACTTGATATCAAAGGCTAGCGATCAAGTCTTGCGCGCAGATACCAAAGAAACGGTGTTTCTGGATAAAAACAAATCACTGACACGATGAAATTTTGTTAACCAACTCAGTTTTTGAGTAAGTTCTCTGAGTAGTTCGTGAGGCTGTTGTTTTGTTGGTGCTGATGGAGTTGCAATGTTTAAAACCTGCTCTAGCAACCAAGGAGCAAAGCGTTGACACCAAACAGCTAGATGACTTTGCCATCCAACTAAAATTTCTGGTGAATCTCTTTGCAGCCCAGCGACGAAAGTTTGAGCTACTTTTTCAGGAGTCGTAGGTATTACCCAGCGAAATAATTTGAAGTCCCGCACCATGTCCGTATCTGTGAGGGAAGGCAGTAATGCTTTCACCTGAATATTGTATTCGGCTAGTTCACGGCGCAAGGCTTGGGTAAACCCTAAGATTGCAAACTTGGTAGCTGAATAAGTCGCCATCGTCGGTGCTGCTACTTTCCCCATCAAGCTAGACACATTGACAATTGTGCCTTGCCTTTGGCTAGCCATACGTCGAGCTATTAGGCTAGTTAGGTTGTACATTCCCAATAAATTCACGGAGATTTCCTCTTGAACCTGGGGAAGTTTAGATTCCAAAAACGAATTTTGGTATGCCACGCCAGCACAATTAACCAGTAGATGAATCGGGCCATAATTACGCCAAAGTTGGGCTACGGCAATATTCACCTCAATTGTCTGAGTCAAATCTACTGCCAAAATCGAGACTTCTGTTCCCATCGCCTCGATTTCTGTGGCTACCTCGGCTAACTTTTGGCGATCGCGCGCCATCAAAATTATCCGCTTAATACCTTGTTGCGCCAATTCTAGGGCGATCGCACGTCCAATACCACGAGAAGCCCCAGTAATTAGGGCTACCTTACCTTGAATCTTCATGAGTTTTTATCTCCAAAATCTCGGTCTTACTGCGTTCTTAATCGCATCCGCAGGTAAGACAAATCTGCAATTGTAAGAAATCAAAATTGAAGTAAGCCTTTAAGAAGGAGATATTTCTGGGTTAATCTGCAATTGCTCATCTTTAGCCTCTACACAGCAGAAATTTCTCGCTTTCTATCTAAAAATCATCACTTTGCACAATTGGTTGCATGGATATAGCTCATAGATTTTGATATTTCCTCAATCCAAGCCTTCACCAGAACGTTGTCATACACACGTTAACAATTAAATCAAGTTGTGGCAACAATTTTTAATAAGTATTTCTTAATACTTGTTTACAAGCAGTATATATATAGGAAATAATTTTGGGAATAAGTTTTTATGAATACTAGCGGACAAATATGAAAATCTTCTGACAATCAAGCCAAGTTGCTAGTATTAATTCAACAAAAACAGTACTCTGGTTAAATTGTGACAACTTTGGTTATCACTGAGATAGCAGGACAACATATATTTTTGGAAACATTGCAGCAGGGTTTGTCGTCAGCATTTTCACTAGTTTGAGTGCTGAGTCGTGAGTGATGAGTACTGAGTCGTGAGTGCTGAGTTGCTACCTCCCCTGCCCTGCTCCCTGTCCCTCTGCTTCCCAGTCCCCAGTCCCTACTCTTTTTTCATGGTGAAGCAGGGGTTGGTTGTGGTGATGGTGGTGGTACGGTTGGCTGGGGTACAGTTGGCTGGGGATTTAAACCATCCAAAGCTTGATTTAATTGCTCTGTTGTCAACGACTGTAAGAAACTGAGATTGAGGGGAGCTTGACTGATGTATTGGGCATAGGATGGCTGCAAATAAGAGCGGTATTCAGGACGGTTTAAAAGATGGGTTTGCAAGAAAGCCAGACTCAAGGCTTTGATGTAAGAATAAGCAGGCGCACGGTTCGGCCCTAGTAAAGCTTCTGGCACAGGTAAGACATTATTCTCAGCAGTGGGTTCAGCGATCGCACTGAAGTGAGTAGCATTTTCGATTAAGGCTAAGTATTTATTGGGGTTGGTAAGCCAAGTGAAGGGGTAGATCTGCTCAGGGACTGGTGGAGCAAAAATATCTTGACTACCTGCCATTAGCATTGCCGGAATTTGAATTTGGCTCACCCCAGCTTGACCAAATACGGAACTATCAATAGGATTAATCGCAATCACAGCCTTAATGCGATCGTCTTGGAGCGAATAATTTGTTGGCGGTAACTCAGCTGCACGACACTGCAAAAGGGTCGACACATTCAAGGATCTATTGGGAAAACAATCTTCACGGAGTTGTTCAAAGTTAATTTTACCTCCAGCCAAAGCCAAGGCTGTATAGCCTCCGAATGAATGACCGATCGCTCCGACTTGCTGGAAATTTAGTTTACCTTGGAGGCTGGGATCGGACTTTTCCAACCGCTGGAGTGCATCAAGTACATATTTGACATCCAATGGTCGGTTAATAAATTCTTGTGCTTCTGGCGGCCCAGCCAAGCCCGAAAAGTATAGCTGAAAGCGTTCGGCATTACTACCAGGGTGTTCTAGCACAGCAACTGCGAAACCGTGGGATGCTAAATGTTGAGCTAGATAGACAAAGGCATAGCGGTCTGAAGCGAGTCCATGAGAAATCACAACTAGAGGAAAGGGAGGAGTGGGGGCATTTGCTGTGGTTTGAGGTGATGCTTCAGGTACATAAACATCCACTGGTAAACTGCGATTACGAGAATCGTCGTTGAGTTTTAGGCTGGTTATTTGCCAACGAAATTTTCCAGGCGATCGCAAATCTGGCTGTTGGGAAAAGTTAACGGTTGCATTGGCAGTTTGGGCGAGTGTCTGTTGTTGGATGAAAGCTACTATTTGATCCCTGGCTGCGAGTAACTCTGACAAGCTATTAACTATCTGTAGTCCCTCGGAAAAATTCAATCTTAAACTTGTGCTGGGGAACCTACGCAACACGTTCACAACTGTTAAGCCTTCCGGATCAGCAGCAGATAAAATCAAAGCAGCACGTATGGCATAGAAGCCGTTCTGTCGAGAGTCGGTGAGCACCAATTCTCCTAGACGTTGCACCACCGCTTCGCCTATAGGTGAGTAGGTAAACTGAGAAACCAAAGTAGGAGTCAAATTAAAACGCTGCTGCAACAGTTCCCGCAATTGAGCGAGTTGTTCGGGAGTAACACGTCTGGCATAAAATGCCAACTCACTGTTAATTTTGCCTTCTTTGGCAAAAATTTCTAGGGAATCAGCGGATAAAGAAAATTCTCCAAAGGGAGGGTAAAAAAAACTGATGCGCTCAGCCCCTAGTCCAGGCGTTGCAGTCACAATTGTAGATAGCAGCCCTAAACTTAGGTATTTCAGAAACTTTTTCATCAGAAAAACCCGCTGTCTAACCCGTCCACACAAGTTTGGCCGGTGAGAAAAGCGGGGCGGGATCTATGCCGCTTTCCTGTTTACTTACTTTACATATATCAAATAGGTTAGTAACCCTGCGCGAAATTTAAAATAAAGTGGTGCGATCGCACCAGGGGCAGTGCAAAGGCGATCGCAGCAAGTATTGTGCCTATAAGGTATAGAAAAAATAAATACCTTAACGCCCAATACAATTTAGTTAAGGCTTGATCCCCCTAAGGTTTATTAACATTACTAACTGAACTGTATTACGTTAAAACTATCAACTCATAATTTGTATTCTTCTATTTACGCAATCCTGTAGCCAAAGAATGTGTAACAATAGCAAACTTTTAGCCGAAAGCTCTCAGTAGCGTCATAATTAATATAGATATCAAATTCTTTCTTATGTCTTCAATTTCCTGTCCCTGTTGTGTCGTTGTCTTCAATCGTCAACAGGAACAAAACATTAACCACCAAAAGCACTGCCAAGATGCCCCAGAGCCAAATAAAAAAAGTGTAGTAAAATGTACTGTGGTTGAAAATGGTCGAGTTGTGGTTAAACCATTACAACCATTGCCTAGTGAAGCTGTTGATTAAGTTGTAGGCAATTAACTTATTTCATCTAAAGATAAGACATCGTGAAAATGCTGGTAATCAATGTAGCGATGTCCATCCGCAGTACGGTGTATGATGTCAACAAATCGATAGTTCCATAGAATATTAGCAGCACTGTAAGTATGACGTGCATGGACAACCTGTGCAACTGTTTCATCAATCCCGCTCAAGGAAATCACAAGCGTAGTATTTGTCTGCATCAGTGATTCCGCTGTCATTCCATAGAGAGGACTAAACTCATCAATGGTATGCAAGGCTACCCAAGTTAAAGTGAAACTGGGCGACTGATTTCGCATCAACTTGAGATCGTATATCCGACGTATGTGCTGCCCCTCTAAGGTTACTTCATCCCGCATTAAGTACACCCGCATCTGCGCTTCCAGAATCAGGTTGCGGCGCTGGTTAGCAGTACGAAACATGAGAGTTGGCATTCCCTCATACGGTGTAATCACAGCAACACGACTAAAAATTACACGCGCAGTCGGACGAGAGAACCGGGCAAACGCTAACCCTGTCATCACAGCAATTCCCATCAGACCTGCCATCGCTTCAATAGTGACAATGATATTAGCGTAAGTTGTTTTAGGATACATCGCACCGTAGCCGATGGATGCCAGCGTTTGCACACTAAAAAAGAAGACGTCTGAAAAAGAGCCAGGTCGGGCATTTGCAACGCAGTCTCCTCCTGCCAAATAAGCGAAGGCAAACAAGGCGTTAATAGCCAGATAAAAGACAGCAATTAGCAGTAAAAAGCCATGCCAGGGAATTGTTAACAGAAGATGGTAAGGATCACGCCAGTAGGAATGCCAAGCACCCAAACCTTCAATATGGAACTGTCCATCCTGGATTTTGATATGAATCCGCGCAAGCCAATGCTGCTGTTTCTTTTTAGATAGTTCCTTGAGTCGAAATTTCATTGGGAGTAGCCAAAAGAACTGCTGTTCGATAATATGACTAGGTTTGAAGGTTGCTGCCGGAACTGCAAAGGTAGCGACAAGTAACAACCGAGTCTCTTATGAATCGACATTTCTGGATTACTGCTTTAATTGCTTTTATTAATTCCCTTAGTTTTACGATTTTAATTCCTATTATCTATCTTTATGGCAAACAATTTGGACTGAATGATTTCCAGACGAGTTTATTATTTTCGATTTACTCTATATCTCAGTTTTTCGCAACTCCAGTCATCGGTAAACTCTCCGATCGCTTCGGTAGAAAGCCTTTACTGATTATAAGTTTAGCTGGGACTGTCACCGCTAACTTAATTGCTGGAACAGCAACAACAGCAATTGTTCTCTTTTTCGCGCGGCTTCTGGATGGCATTACTGGAGGCAATGCTTCTGTTGCTCAGGCGATTATTTCAGATATCACGACTCCAGAAAATCGTGCTAAGGGTTTTGGCTTTTATGGTGCAGCATTAGGGTTAGGTTTTGTATTAGGGCCAGCCATAAGTTTATTCGCACAGCAGATTTCCTTGGGTGCTGCTTTTTTAGTTTCGGGTGCGGTAGCCTTCTTCGCCCTCTTAATTACAATTTTTTTATTACCAGAAACTATCAAAAATCGGGCTAATAAAGCACATAACATTTTTGATATAGGTTTAGGGAATTTAATTAAAGGTCTGGCTATTCCTAAAATAGGAATTCTTCTAATTATCAATTTTTTTATTGGAACGACTTTTACTATATTTACCTATGCCTTTCAACCATACTTTCTGAATGTGTTGGGGCAAAATAGCCAAACTTTGACACTGATGTTTCTATTATTTGGGGTACTAGGCGTCATTATGCAGACTTGGGGAGTCTCAATTCTCAGCCGAAAATTTAATTTAGTTAAAATACTATTTTTAGCATTATTTATCCGCAGTTTATCATTCGTATTAATGCCCATTTGGCCAAGTATTGTTTATTTTGTGGTAGTCAGCATTCTTTTTTCACTGTTTAACTCTCTAGTTCAGCCGATGATCAATGCGCTAATTTCTCTTAATGCTGAAGTTCAAGACCAAGGGACTGCAATGGGGCTTAATGCATCTTATTTAAGCATTGCCAATGGTATTGGCCCTATAATTGCAGCAATGCTAATTAATCAATCGCATCCTATAACTTATGGCTATCCTTTATATTTAGCTGGAGCGCTGACGTTTTTAGTTTTATTTTTGGCAATAATTACTCGAACGAGATATACGCCAACAGTTATACAAATTACTAATTCGTAATTTAAAAAGTCAAATTTTATAATAGACTTTAGAAAAAGTTTATATTTATAACCTAATTTTATTTTAAAAATTACTATAAAAGTAGGGTAAGCAATGCCTACCCTACTACTAATTAATTTGATAAAATTTCATTTTTCTGAATTTGGTCTTTTGTCTAGAGAACAACGGTCAAACCATTCTTGGTATTTTTGTTGTTGTTCTTCATTTTCCACAACAATTGACACTCGTACCTGCTTACATCCATGATTTCGCTCTAGGGCGATCGCATTCAAAACTAGACTAGCAATTTTAGGAGAGCTAAAAGATCCACTGACAGTTGAACCGTTGTCAAAAGTTGTAACTTCAGGTATCTCTCCTTCACTTAACACAATACCAGAAATTTCCCCTTGTCCTAAATCAATTTCTGCTAGTTGCTTGTGTTCTGGACTAACTTGCTCCACAATCAGTTTCTCACGTCGGACGGGAACTTGTACCATCCGGGTTTCGATTTCTTTGCGAACAATCACATCACCAACTTTACGTTGGCTACTATTAATGATTAATCTTTCTTCCAGTAACCTAACAATACTTTCTTCTTCAACCTCTGGCAAATTTGCAGTTGCTAGGTCGCCATTTATATTTTGACCATTAGCGATTTGTCCGTCTGGTCTATTTGCTTCTAAATTTTCATGCATATTCTCTATTTCTGATTTTTCTATATCTATGAAAATAGATTTAGTAGGGTTGTCAATTTTTTGTATTCTTTGGCTCCGCAAGAGAAATGAGCCATACCTATCTTCAAGCTTTCTATTTTTTTGATTTTTTTGTTTAGATATAACTAAGTTTAACCGATGGTTAGCATCCAAAACTAAATCTTGGACTTCGCCTAACAGTTGACCTTGCCTATCTATCACAGAAAACTTTCTCACTTTGCTGCCTAAATTATCCAGCAAAGTACTAATGCGTTTATTAATGTTTACTTTGGTTGCTTGTTCACAGTTTAGTGCAACGTGTCCATTCATAACGCAAATTTCTTAACTGCTTTTTGACAAGTCAACTATTCTACAGCATTTCTAATTTAAGATAGGAACAAGTTTTAGATTGAAAAGCTTGTTCACTAGTTTAATGAGACTGCTGTATTGATGATTTTTAGTGATTCGCAATACAGGCAAAGCTAGAAAATAGCTCTACCTGTGATATATTTAATTAGCTATTAGTTATGAACTAATAACTAATAGCCATGTTGATTAACGTTCCTCAATTGGAAGACCTGAAGCATCTATATCTAACTCTTCACGACGCACAGTAGCTTGAGCTTCAGCTGTTTCTTGTTCCACAACTTTTGTGACTCTGACTTCTTCGCGCAACACTGCTTCTTTGCGGATGTCAGGAGTTTCTTCATAAATTTCCACACGCGCAACTTCGCCTTCACGGAAATTAGCTTCGCCACTAGAAACAGCTTGACCAGCATCGGTTGGCGTTACACGTTCAATAACGACTCGTTCTCTTTCTACTGGTACTGCTACTCTTGCGGTGTCAGTTTCTACGTGCTTACCAATTGCTACTTCGCCAGTTTTTTGGCGCTTTTTATTTGCAATTAGCCTTTCTTCATACAATCTCAGGGTTTGATGATCTTGCTCATTTGTCCCAAACAAATCAGGTTCGCGCTCGTAATTATAGGTATCACGCTCGTAAGTGGGGTAACTTGGCGTAGTTGCTGGCTGGTAGCCTGTATCAATTGGTGCTGAAGCTTCTAGAGGTGTTGGTGTTTCTAGCGCTGTTGATGTTTCTACAGGTCGGGTGTACTCCCCAGGACGGCGATAAACTCCACGCACCCGCTCTTCATAGTCGTAATCAAGCGCTAACCCTTCATCAAATTCAGGTAATTGTTCTGCTTGCTCCCTAGTCATGCCAATGGCATAGACACGATCAACATTATAATCAACACGAGAACGCCCAACGGGTAATAATACTTTTTTACCAAAAATCCAGAAGCCTAAGTCAACGATTAGATAACGGAAACGTCCTTCATCATCTACTAGAACATCGCTGACATTGCCAATCTTGTCATCACTTCCTTCTGCGTAGACACCAAGCCCCTTCAGGTCATTACCTTGAAAACTATCCCGATAGTTAGGATCAAAATCTTCTAATTTGTAAAGAGCCATTATGTGTTTACCTCAATTTTTTCTTTCTATTTGCTAATAACTAACCTAGAAGATATAATGATTATTTTTCATCTTTCTAATGGCTGAATTAGCTAATGAAATTTTTATCATAGTAAATGTAAATTTTAATAAATCTTAGTTTTTGCAAAATTAAAAGTTGATTATTTAATTAATCATAGTTTCACTTAACTATTGTAGTTTTTTTTTAAATTGTCTATATTGCAGGCAGAAACATAAATTATCTGTCTGCAATATCTGTGGTTGTATTTAAACTGATATACAGTGCATTAACCTAACTTTGAACTTTCTTCCTAACCTGGAAAAGGACAAATTGCTAGATTCTTTGAAGACAATGCTCTAGGCAGATTTATTTATTGGCAATTTAGTTAAATTAAATGCCTTCTTGTCTATTTGCATTAGTTTCATTCACATCTAAGTTACCTGAAGTATCAATATCTAACTCTTCACGACGAATTGTTTCTTGTGCTTCAACAGTACTTTGATCAACTACTTTTGTGACTCGCACTTCTTCACGTACAAAAGTTTCCTTCCGAATTTCAGGAGTTTCTTCATACACTTCTATGCGTGCTACTTCCCCTTCTTGGAACTGTAAATCTTGGGAACCTACTACAGTTTCTGTTGTAGTGGGAGTCACTCGCTCAATCACAACACGCTCTTTTTGAATAGGTACTGCAATTTGTGCAGTTTCAGTTTCGATGTGCTTACCAACTGTTACTTCTCCCGCTTTCACACGGCTCTTACCAGCAATCAATCGTTCTTCATACAGTTTGAAAGTTTGATTGTTTTGCTCATTCAATTGGTATAAATTAGGTTCTTGTTGGTAATTATATGTCTCCCTATCGTAAGTTACATTACTATTTGGCGAACGATAGATATTACGCACATTCTCTTCATAATCCTCATCAACGATTCTACTTTCTTGATATTCGGGTAAACTTTCTACTTGCTGTTTACTCAATCCATCAACGTAAACTCGTTTTTCTTGGTAATTAATATGAGCTAGACCGATTGGTAGTAATATTTTTTTACTACTAGAATCTAAGCTTGAGTCAATAACTAAATACCGAAAACGGCCTTCTTGGTCAACTAAAGCATCAGCAACTGAGCCAACTCTCACTCCTCCTTGGGTATATAGATCCAAGGATTTAACGTCATCACCACCAAACACTTCGCGGTAGTTGGGTTCAAAATCTTCGAGTTTGTAGAGAGGCATAAGCTATTCCAAAGTTCTTTAAAATATCTATCCAGCTTAAAAAATTTTTAATTTATTTTCATCCTGCTGGCGACTGAATTCACTTAATATAATTGTTGCGTGAGCAATCATACTTAAGCATTGAAGCTTGAATAGCTATGAGCTATGAGCCTACCAATTTGTATATAACTTAAGCTATATATCACGATATTTAATTTAATAAAATTATTACTTAAGTATGAATTTTGCTATCTTGTGGCTATTCGCCTGATGGATTTTTAAGCTATCATCTAAATTTAAAATTGGTTAATTGCAAAATATAGCCAATCATCTCAAGTTGCTCGCAGTAGACACTTCACCACTTAGCAATTTTGTTGTATTAAGAAGTACTAAAGTGCTTACTACGAGATATTTTTATTATCTGGGGATTACACTGATCCCCTAACTGGCTGCCTGATTTGCAATTTCACCGCCTCAACAATGGCATCGGCATCAATTTTGGCAGCATGGAGAAGTTCTTCTGGTGTACCCGAACTTGGCATATTACGCACTGCGAGCTTAATTAACCGTAGTTGAGGGCCATTATAGGTTTGAGCGCTGCTATAACCTGTAAAGGCATCAAGTACAGCAGCACCTAACCCGCCTTCAATCCAGTGGTCTTCAACGACTACTAAATTACCGTTGGTATCGCAGGCGGCTTGATGCAGCGTCTGCACATCAATGGGTTTAACAGAATAGGCGTCAATGACGCGCACTGTAATGCCTTCATTTTTCAGGCGCTTGTAAGCCTTGAGTGCCTCATGTAGAGTTATACCCGCACCAATGACAGTAGCTTGATCTCCGTCAGAACTACGAATTACTTTGCTACTACCAATAGGAAACTCTTCATCAGATTCATAGAGTACGGGTGTGCTTTCCCTGGTGGTGCGAAGGTAGATAATTCCATTACGATCGCTCATCTGAGCTACTAGTTTAGCAGTCTGGTTAGCATCGCTGGGATATAGTACGGTACTACTCCACACTGCTCGAAAGATGGCTAAGTCTTCTAACGCCATCTGCGAAGCACCATCTTGACCAATAGATACACCGGCATGGGAACCCACTAGTTTAATATTGGCGCGAGAAATCGCAGCCATCCTTACAAAGTCGTAGGCACGAGTTAAGAAAGCAGCAAAGCTAGAAGCAAAAGGTTTGTATTGCCGCACCTGTAAACCCACTGCCGCTGCTACCATTTGCTGCTCCGCAATGTACATCTCAAAGTAGCGCTCAGGATAAGCTTCCGCAAAATCTTCAGCGTAAGTAGAATTGCTTACTTCAGCATCAAGGGCAATAACATCAAGTCGAGCTGCTCCCAAAGCTTTTAAGGCATCACCATAGGCTCGACGTGTTGCTACATTTGTGCCTTTTTCATAGGTGGGAAGTTGTAGTGGTTGAGCTTCACCTGTGAAGGCAGGTTGACCTTGGTATTCAGGTTTATCTACTTGAATGGTAATATGACGCTCACCACCTAGCTCGGCGATCGCTTGTTTTTCCTGCTCAGGTTTGAGTGCTTTACCATGCCAACCACCTAAATCTTCTAAAGCTGCCACACCTTTGCCTTTCTTAGTTCGGGCGATAATTACTGTAGGGCGATCGTTGATGCTCAAAGCTGCGCTATAAGCTTGATCAATCTCTATCAAGTTGTGACCATCAATCTCAATCGCTTGCCAGCCAAAGGCTCTGGCACGGTTAGCATAAGCTTTTGTATTCCAGCCTAATTCCGTTTGACCTCGTTGACCTAGCCGATTGACATCGATAATGGCGATTAAATTATCTAGACTGTAGTGTGAAGCATGATCAAAGGCCTCCCAAACCGATCCTTCGGCGATTTCACTATCACCTAGTAGCACCCAAACGTTATAGGGTAGTTGATCCAAATACTTGCCTGCCAAAGCCACCCCTACACCAATAGGTAAACCTTGGCCTAAAGAACCTGTTGCTACATCGACCCAAGGTAAAATTGGTGTAGGATGTCCTTCTAAACGGCTGCCAAACTTTCGCAGTGATAGTAACTCTTCATCAGTTATTACCCCCGCAACTTTATACATGGCGTAGAGAAGTGGTGCAGCGTGTCCTTTTGAAAGGATAAAGCGATCGTTATTTGGGTTATCTGGATTTTCAAAGTCGTATTGAAGATATTTAGATAGTAAAACCGCCATCAAATCGGCAGGGGACATCGACGAGGTGGGATGACCCGATCCGGCGGCAGTTGTGGCGCGAATACTATCGACGCGGAATTGTTGTGCTAACTCATTCCATTGCTGTAGTTGCTCCTGTGTATTCATAATGTTTTTCCTCAATTAAAACCTACGAATTTTATAAAAATTAAATATTAAAATTATTTTTTGCTTTTTATGCTCTTAATTAAATATGTCTTGTTTAATTTTTAATATTCTGAATTATTTTTTATAAATAAATTAATGTTACTAATTAACTCGATATAATTACATTTTAGTTTCCAATCAGCATCACGAATTCAACAGCCATTTAAATTAGAAATTAGTCAATGATTGTACAAGCTGTACAAGCGATCGCTCACAATCATTAATTAGATTGTGCTTTGCTTTATGAAACTAGATATACATTTAAGTATGAGCGGAGTAATTTTACCCTTGCCTTAGCTAGAGTTTAAATATTTGTTAAATTTACTTCTTCTTTCTAATGGAATAATTAAACTTTATTTCTTAAGGAGGAGAAATATTTATAAATATTTATTAATTTACAACTTATATATTTATTTTATTGTTTGTATTTTATTTATTAGGTTAACTATCAAAATTTTAATAGGCAACACAATATACAGCAGATTGCAGAGGAGCGAGGTACAGATATCGTAAAGGCACAACGAACGTTGTGCAACGCCACTTCCTACCCTGCCTTAAGCCCTTTGGGTGACGCTCCTTCTCCTGACGGAGACGCTATGCCGGAGGCTTTAGGCTGACGCTAATGCAGTCGCCCACGGGGAAACCCCCAAGACCACGCTGACTCACCTGCGGAGGGAAAATGCCACTGAGGGAGCCGGGAAACCCGCAGTTTTGTAAGGTGACCACTAGCCCCACTTTGGGAGCATCCACTTTTGGCAGAAACACTCAAATAGCAAGTAAACCGTTAAGATAAGCACAACGAACAGAGAGAATTTGGTTGACACTCTCAACATTCCACTGTGCACCAGAAATTTTAATCCT
>JAESGN010000410.1_pt1 | contig 42481 bp, 35 predicted proteins | sample 9269731 | NCBI WGS metagenome assembly JAESGN01 (sample SAMN15720683, study PRJNA650826) | algae metagenome | isolation source: Mojavia pulchra JT2-VF2 and co-occurring heterotrophs from desert soil | place: USA: Cadiz Valley, Joshua Tree National Park, CA | collected 1998-06-08
CTTCAGGGCGGCCCGCTGATGCACGTCATCGCCGCCAAGGCGGTGGCGTTCGGCGAGGCGCTCCAGCCCGAGTTCAAATCCTATGCGGCGGCGATCGTCGAGAACGCCAAGATCCTCGCGGCCACGCTCAAGGAGCGCGGCGCGGCGGTGGTCTCGGGCGGCACCGACACGCATCTGGCGCTGATCGACCTCACTCCGCTGGGCGTGACCGGCAAGGACGCCGACGAGGCGCTCGAGCGCGCGGCGATCACCTGCAACAAGAACGGCATCCCCAACGATCCGCTTCCCCCGGTCAAGACCAGCGGCATCCGCGTCGGCTCGCCGGCCGGCACCACCCGCGGCTTCGGACCCGCAGAGTTCCGCGAGATCGGCAACATGGTCGCCGACGTGCTCGACGGCCTGAAGAAGAATGGCGAGCAGGGCGATGCCCAGGTCGAGGCCAATGTCCGCGAGCGCGTCCGCGCGCTGTGCGAGCGCTTCCCCATCTATCCGGAGCTGTAAGGATTGCGCTGCCCCTTCTGCGGACATGAAGACAGTCAGGTAAAGGACAGCCGCCCCACCGAAGACGGGGCGGCGATCCGCCGTCGGCGCCAGTGCGAGGCCTGTGCCGCGCGCTTCACCACGTTCGAGCGCATCCAGCTGCGCGAGCTCACCGTGCTCAAGAGCGAGGACAAGCGCGAGCCGTTCGACCGCGACAAGCTGGTCCGCTCGATCTCGGTCGCCACCCGCAAGCGGCCGGTCAACGCGATGCAGATCGAGAAGCTGGTCTCGGGCATCCAGCGCCAGCTCGAGACCGCCGGCGACACCGAAATCCCCTCTCAGAAGATCGGCGAGCTGGTGATGGAAGGGCTCAAGGGCCTGGATTCGGTCGCCTATATCCGTTTCGCCAGCGTCTATAAGGATTTCCGGGAAGCGAAGGACTTCGAGGAATTCGCCGGCAATGTGAGCGAGGTGGGGAAGGGGTAGTTTCCGCCCTTCCTCCAGACCCTCCCGTCCTCCCCGCGAAAGCGGGGACCCGCCTCCCGGGCCATCCGCGCATATAACTGCCGTGTTTGCGGCACGCGTAGGAGACGGGTCCCTGCTTTCACGGGGAGGACGGCTGTGGGGAGTTGTCCTTGGCGGGTTGTGCGCTCAGGACGAACGGTGAGAAGAGATCGAGGAAGCGATTGAAGAAGTGAGCAAAGCCGTGGCCCCATCCCCCGTCATCGTCCTCGTCCGCCCGCAGCTTGGCGAGAATATCGGCAAGGCCGCGCGCGCGATGCTCAATTTCGGGCTGGTCGACCTGCGCCTCGTCGCGCCGCGCGACGGCTGGCCCAATCCCGGCGCCGGCCCCGCCGCGAGCGGCGCGGACCTGGTGCTGGAACGGGCCGAGGTCTTCGAGACCGTTGCCGACGCGGTGGCGGATTGCACGCACGTCTATGCCACCACGGTGCGCAAGCGCGGCGTCTCCAAGCCGGTCGTCACGCCCGAGGAGGCCGCCCGCGAGATCCACCGCGACGAGGGCCGCTCGGCGATCCTGTTCGGCCCCGAGCGCTCGGGCCTGGAGACGGACGACGTGGCCGTCGCCCGCACCATCGTCACCGTGCCGATCAACCCGGAATTCGGCTCGCTCAACCTTGCCCAGGCGGTGATCCTGGTCGCCTATGAATGGTCGAAGGGCGTGCGCCTTGCCCAGCCGACCCAGGAAGAACTCGCCCCTCCCGCGCCGCAGGACGAGCTCGACGGCATGATCGGCCAACTCGATGCGATGCTCGAGGAATCGGGCTATTATTTCCCGCCCGACCGGGTGCCGTCGACGAAGCGGACCTTGCGCACCCTGCTCACCAAGCCGGCCTGGTCGAGCCAGGAACTGCGCACGCTGCGCGGCGTGCTCTCGGCGCTCGAAGGGAAGAAGCGGCACCGCAGCAGCTGATGCAGTGCTGCAATACACTTCTGCTTTCCGTGGATGTGAAACCCCGCTAGACTATGCGAATCTTTCGAGTGGGGAGGGATTTTTGATGCGTTTCGTACCCGTGCTTGCGTTGCTCGTTCTCGCCACCCCGGCGCTTGCCCATCAGGATGCCGATGGCGGGGCCGACAAGAAGGCCAAGGCCGAGAAGAAGATCTGCCGCGCGCTTGTCTCGACCGGCTCGATCATGGGCAAGCGGGAATGCCACACCAAGGCCGAATGGGACGCGATGAGCGATCGTTCGACCAATGCGCGCGACAAGCTGGACCGCGACATGGGCGGCCGCACCGGCGGCATCGGCGCCACCCGCAGCAACGACTGAGCGGCTTTCCGCGCGCCGGCGGCGTCGGCCGCCGCGCGGATGCCTGCACCCGCGAATCTCTTCAGCGCTGGTCGAACGCCGCGAGCTCATAGGCGATCGAGGCTTCGACCAGCCTGTCCCAGATCTCGCCGATCGGCGCGTCGGGAATGCCGGCGGCGCGGGCATGCGTGCGGGCATTGGCGATCACCTGTGCCTTGCGCGCCTCGTCGCGGACATGGGAACGCTCGGGCTTGATGCGCGCGGCGGCGTCCATATAGCCGAAGCGGCGCTTGAGGAGCTGGACCAGCGCCGCGTCCACCGCGTCGACGCCGGCACGCACCTCGATCATGGTCGTGCAGGCTTCGGGATCGATCGTGTCTTGCATGGCGGCTCCTTGGCGGGGCGGCGCGCCGCTGTCCAGCTTGACTCGGCCGCGCCGCACCGCTAACCGCGCGCCTTCGCAATGGCCCCGCACCCCGGTGAAGCGGTGGCCCTGCCCTCCCTGGTGAGATCAGCAGGCGGATACCGGGAACAACGTCGTTAGCGATTGCAAGGATTTACGAATGTCGAAGCGTTCCAGCGCAAAGTACAAGCTCGATCGCCGCATGGGCGAGAACATCTGGGGCCGTCCCAAGTCCCCGGTGAACAAGCGCGAATATGGCCCGGGCCAGCACGGCCAGCGCCGCAAGGGCAAGATGTCCGACTTCGGCATCCAGCTGCGCGCCAAGCAGAAGCTCAAGGGCTATTACGGCGACGTCACCGAGAAGCAGTTCAAGCGCGCCTATGAGGACGCTTCGAAGATGAAGGGTGACACCTCGCAGAACCTGATCGGCCTGCTCGAGCAGCGCCTCGACATGATCGTCTATCGCGCCAAGTTCGCGCCGACGATCTTCGCGGCTCGCCAGCTGGTCAACCACGGCCACGTCCTGGTCGATGGCGAGAAGTGCAACATCGGCTCGCGCCGCATCAAGCCGGGCCAGACCGTGTCGCTGCGCGCCAAGGCGCAGGAGATGGCGCTGGTGATGGAGGCGCAGAGCCTCGCCGAGCGCGACATCCCCGATTACGTGTCGCCGGACGGCGCCTCGAAGATCACCTTCACGCGCGTGCCGACCCTCGACGAGGTGCCGTACCCGGTGAAGATGGAACCGAACCTGGTCGTCGAGTTCTACAGCCGCTGATGCCGGGATCTGGCGCAGGCCAGATCCGGCCATGATCAGCGGCTCGGCCGGCGGCGCCGATCCAGAAAGAAACGGGGCGGTCCTTCGGGGCCGCCCTTTTTCGTTGCGGGGATCGAACCGCTATGGCGGATGTCCGGTCTGGTCCGGCTCCCGTGGTTCCGGCACAGATGCCGCATGATCGATCCGACCCTGTCCACGCCAGCCGAGGTGCTGGCGGCCGCGCGCGCCATCGTGGCGGCGCGCTATCCGGATGCCGCCTTCGCGCTCGTCGCGGGATCGCTGATGCGCGGCGAGGGCACGGTGCACTCCGATCTCGATCTGATCGTGATGTACGACCGGGTCGAATCCTCGCGGCGTGAGTCCTTCCTTGCCGAGGGCGTGCCGGTGGAGGTGTTCGTCCATGACGACGAGACGCTGGCCTGGGCGATCAACGTCGCCGTGACGCGCGGCCGGCCCAGCCTTGTCGCGATGATCGCCGAAGCGACGGCGATCGGCCGCATCCCGCAGCGGGCGGCGCGGCTGAAGGGGGCGATGGTCGCGGCCCTCGCCAAGGGGCCGCCGCCCATGGCGCCCGCCCAGCTCGATGCGCTGCGCTACGCGATCACCGATGCGGTGCAGGACCTGCGGGGGGATCGCGGCGCGGCCGAGCGCCTGGCGATCGGCGTCCTGCTATATCCGCTGCTGGCCGAGCTGGCGCTGCGCGGACGCGGCCAGTGGCATGCGACGGGCAAATGGGTGCCGCGCGCGCTCGCCAGGATCGATGGCGAGCTGGCCGATCGGTTCGACCACGCCTTTCGCACCCTGTTCGGATCGGGCGCGACCGAGGCCGTCGTCGCGCTCGCCGAGCGGGAGCTTGCGCCGCACGGGGGCATGCGCTTCGACGGCGACGTCCAGATCGCCAACCCGGCCTGGCGCGCGCCGCCCGGCCGGGTTGGCGCCTAGCGCTTCCCGGTGCTCAGGGCTTGGCGGGAAGCTTCAGCGCCGCGCGCAGGAACCCGTCGCTCTTGTCGAGCATCTGGGTGCGCGCGCGATCGTCGTCGAGCTGGTGGTCGAGGCCCTTGAACTCGACCAGCTCGACCGGCTTGCCCGCGCCGCGCAGCTTCGACGCCATCAGCCGCGATTCGCCGATCCCCACGTTCAGGTCGCGGTCGCCATGGAACATCAGCACCGGCGCCTTGATCTTCTCGGCGTTCTGGGCCGGCGAGCCTTCCCGTACATGCGGCCCGGAGCCGATGAACTTGCTGACCAAGTCGTAGTTGGTGAAGCCCAGGGCTTCCTTTCGCAGCGTTTCCAGGTCGGTCACCGGCGCGATCGCCACGATCGCCTTGAACAGGTCGGGGGCGAGGGCCGGGCTCTGCAGCGCCGCATAGCCGCCATAGGACCAGCCGACGATCGCGAGCTTGTCCGGCGCGGCGATGCCCTGCGCGACCAGCCAGCGCCCGCCGTCGTTGACGTCGCCGATCGCGGTGCGCCACGACTGGAAGCCGTTCTTCTGGAACCAGGCGTCGCCATAGCCGGTCGATCCGCGGAAATTGGGCTGGAGCACCGCGAAGCCGCGCGCCGCATAGAATTGCGCAAGCCAGTCGAAGCCCCATTCGTCGCGCGCGCCCGGGCCGCCATGCGGCATTACGATCGCGGGCAGGTTCTTGCCGTCGCTGCCGGGCGGCAGGGTGAGATAGCCGGGAATCGCGGTGCCGTCGGCCGCCGGGAAGTTCACTGCCCGCATCGGCGACAGGCTGGTCTTGGCCAGTTCCGGCCGGGAAGGCATCACTTCGGCGAGCTGCCGGCTGGTCTTGTCGTAGAGATAATAGGTACCCGGATCGGTGTCGCCGCCGGCGAACAGCAGCAGCTTCTTCTCGTCGGCGGTCGCGTCGACGAAAGTCACCAGCGGCTTGCCGGGCAGCGCCTTGCCGAGCGCGGCGCGAAGCTTCCGCAGCTCGGGATCGAAGAATTCGGTGTTGCGCTTGTCGGTGGCGTAGCTCACGCCGACCACGCGCCGCTGCCGGCCGATGCGGACCAGCCCGTCGACATCGACCTGGGGATGCTCGAACACCAGCGTGCGGGTGAGGCTGCCGTCGAGCGCGATGCTGTAGAGCGCGGTCCGCCCGTCCTTGCCGTCGAAGCCATAGACGATGTTGGCGTCGCGATCGACGGCATAGGGGTTGAAGCCGGCATAGCCGCCGATACCGTCCGCGACGACTTCGCCCAGCTTCTTCCATTCGCGGTTGTCGGGCGTGCGATAGCTATAGGTGTAGCGGCCGGTGCTCATTCCCGTGCCGCGAGTCTCCGCCACGCCCAGGATGCGGACATTGCCGTGCCCGTCGCTGATATACTCGCTGGCGCTGCCCCGTGGCAGCTCGACGCTCCGGCGCTTGAGCGTCGTCGCGTCGACCAGCTCCACTCCCATCCCCTCGCGCGCGTTGGCGAGATGGGTGCCGGTGGAATATTCGGGAATAGCTATGCTGGTCATCAGCACCGATCCGTTCGACCCGTCCGGGCCCCAGTCGATGATTTCCCCGCCCGACTGGGCGAAGCCGAGCGCGCCCGCGCTGGTGCGCTTGCTCAGCAGCTTGAGGTCCGATCCGTCGGCGTTGAGCGAGACCATCCGGGTGAAGGCGATTTTCTGGTCGAGCTGCTCGATCATGTAGATGTTGCACACGATCCGCGTCGAACTGGCCCAGCGGCAGTTGGTGAGCTGGTCGGGATCGCCGCTTGCGGTGAGCACCACCTTGGTCGTGCCGGTCCCCACATTGGCGACCACCAGTGCCGCGCCGCGCCCGGGCATCGGCTCGATCATCGCCACCTGGGTGCCGTCGGGCGACAGGCTGATCTGCTGCACGAACTCGCGCGCGCCGAAATTGCGCGCATCCTGGCTCTGCGCGCAAGCAAGCGCCGGCATGGCCGAAGCGGCGAACAGCGCCGCGCGAACGAAGTACTTCATGGATCCCCCCCAAATTTCGGCCGGGAACCTAGCCAACCCGCGCGCTTTGGCAATCCATCCGATCCATGGCCGCTGGGACATCGCCGCCGGCCATGCCCCTTGTGACAGGCTCCATGCCCATCGGACATCGTTGTCATCATTCGGAAAAATTAGCTTCATTTCGGTGTCTTCTCCAAGCCGTCCAATCGCAACAGCAGGCGCCTAGCCCGCCCCGGCAGCAGCCTGCGCTGTCCATGCGAAAAGGGGATTACCAATGCAGATCAGCCATATGCTGACGCGCACCAGCTTCACCGCCCTCCTGTTGACGGCGAGCGTTCCGGCGCTTGCCCAGGCACAGGAGGCCGCCAGCCCGGCCGCCGACGCCACCACGCCCGACGAGGAGATCATCGTCACCGGCCGCGCCGGCGCCGGCGAACGCACCAAGCTCGACACCAGCTATGCCGTCACCACGCTGTCGAACGACATGATCCGCTCGCGTGCGCCGTCGAGCGTGACCGAGACGCTCAAGTCGGTCCCCGGCTTCTGGGTCGAGGCCTCGGGCGGCGAAGGCTCGGGCAATGTCCGCGCACGCGGCATCCCGGTCGACGGCTTCGGCTCGATCAACCTGCTCGAGGACGGCCTGCCCGTGCAGCATGATCCGGCGCTCGGCTATCTGAACGCCGACCAGGCTTTCCGCATCGACGAATCGATCGACCGGATCGAAGTGGTCCGCGGCGGCCCGTCTTCGGTCTTCTACTCGAACGCCCCGGGCGGCGTGGTCAACTATATCACGCGCCGCGCCGGCGATTCGCTCACCGGCAACGCCCGCGTGCTCTACGGCCCGACCGCCGAGCTCTATCGTTTCGACGGCTGGATCGGCGCGCCGCTGGGCGACGGCCTCAAGCTCGGCGTCGGCGGCTTCTACCGCAGCGAGCAGGGCGTCCGCGACCCCGGCTTCACCGGCAACAAGGGCGGCCAGGTCCGCGCCGATCTCGTCAAGGAATTCGACGGCGGCTCGCTGACCTTCAGCTACAAGCATCTCGACGACAACGCGATCTTCTACACCGGCATCCCGCTGACCAAGGACGGCAAGGGCAAGATCGTCGGCCTGCCCGGCTTCGATCCGCATTATGGCACCACGGCCAGCCCGGCCTCGGCCAAGCTGGCGCTGCGCAGCGCCACCGGCGTCGTGAACTTCGACAATACCAAGGGCACCGACATCCGCCTGGACCAGGGCTCGGTGCTCACCGACTATGAGTTCGCGCCGGGCTGGAAGCTCACCAACGGCATGCGCTACCGCGACAGCTACACGGTGCGCAACGGCGTCTACCCGACCTCGGTTGCCACCGCCGCGTCGTTCCTCGCCAGCAACCGCGCCGCGCTGCTCGCCGCCTTTCCGGGGGCGACCGACGTGCAGATTCGCTATGCCGATAATGGCCAGGCGTTCAACGTCGCCAGCCAGAACGGCAATGGCGACATCTTTATCAATGCCGCGCGGCCGGTGACGGTGTGGGAGCGCGAGTTCCTCAACGACTTCCGCATCGCCCACAAGTTCGAAGCCGCGGGCACGCATGATCTCGCCTTCGGCTTCTATTATGCCAACATCGACGAGACCTTCAGCCGCTATTCGGCCTCGACGGTGCAGGACGTGTCGAACAATTCGCGCCTGCTCGATGTGGTTGCGGTCAACGCCGCCGGCAGCGTGGTCGGTTCGCTGACCAAGAACGGCGTCGCCCGCTACGGCTCGGAATTCGCCAACGGCACCGGCAGCCAGACGACGATCGCGCTCTATGCCTCGGACGAGTGGCAGATCACGCCGACGCTGCGCTTCGACGGCGGCATCCGCTGGGAGCAGATGAAGGCGACCGGCGCGCAGGAGGGCCAGAAGACGGTCAATCTGGGCGATCCCACCACGCTGGCGGACGACAATGTCCTCACCGGCAGCGGCGTGTTCACCAACTTCGATCGCAAGTTCGACAGTATCGGCTACACGGCCGGCCTCGACTGGCAGTTCGCCAGGATCGGCGGCGTGTTCGCGCGCTACACCCATGCCTTCCGCATGCCGAGCGTCGGCAGCTTCATCACCAGCGCCACCGCGACGCCGGTGATCCAGGGCATCGACATGTGGGAAGGCGGGATCAAGCTCTCCACTCCGTTGATCAGCGTCTATGCCACCGGCTTCCTGACCGACTACGACTCCTATTCGATCGGCAATTTTGTGTTCGCGCCGCCGCCGGCCACCGGCGTCATCCAGCAGACGGTCTATACCGACACGCGCGCCTATGGCGTCGAGCTCGAGGCCACGCTGCGCCCGGTCAAGTGGTTCGACTTCACCGTCCAGGCGACCATCCAGGAGCCGACCTTCCGCAACCTGCGCTACAACGAGAACACTTCGGGCGGCCTGGTCGCGCGCAACTATTCGGGCAATCAGCTGCTGCGCGTGCCCAAGCTCTCGCTGCGCGCCACGCCGGCGGTCACGCTGTTCGACGGGCGCCTGCGCGCGCAGATGGACGTCGAGCATTATGGCGATCGCTATGCCGATGCCGCGAACACCTCGAAGCTGCCGGCCTATACGGTGATCAATGCCAGCGTCAGCCTGGGCCTGACGAAGAACATCCGTCTCTGGGCCTATGGCGACAACCTCACCAACACGATCGGCCTTACCGAAGGCAATCCGCGCGCGGGCGAGCTGACCAGCGGCCAGGCCAACGACCTGCTGTTCATCGGCCGCCCGATCGTCGGCCGCAACATCCGCTTCGCGGTGGATTTCTCGTTCTGACGGATGAAGCTCCCCTCCGCCCTCGGTTTCCCTCCCTGGACGGGAGGATCATCAGGTCGGCCATGCCCCCGGCATGGCCTGAACAGCGCGGGGCGCTGTTCACCTGATGATGGGGGCGGGCGGGGGCCTGGCGATACGGCTGGGTCCTGATCCGTCCGCAGTCGTATCGCGCATATCGACCCACTCCTAACCCCTCCCTTTCAGGGAGGGGAATTTGTTGAGGCCCCCCATGCTCCACCGCCTCCTGATCGCGCTCGCCCTCCTTCTCGTCCACGCCCCCGCGCATGCGCAGCAGGCGGATCAGGTCGTCACCGGCGAGATCACCGGCGCGGATCACGAGACCTACAAGCAGATACCCTTCGACGTGCCGGAAGGGGTCGAGCGCATCACCGTGCGCCTCAGCTACGACAAGGCGAACCGGACGGTCGTCGATCTCGGCCTGTTCGATCCCCGGGGTTTCCGCGGCTGGAGCGGCGGCACGCGCGATCGCTTCACCCTTGCCGCCAGCGACGCCTCACCCGGCTATCTCCCCGGCACGCTGCCCGCCGGCCGCTGGCATATCCAGCTCGGCGTGCCCAATGCCCGCAAGGACGCCCGCAACGCCTATCGGGTCGAGATATTCCTCGATCGCGGTGCTGCCCGCAACGCCAGCGCCGCCATTGCCGACGGCCCGGTCAGGGCCGGCCCCGGCTGGTTCCGCGGCGACCTCCACATGCACGATGCCCATTCGGACGGCAGCTGCACCAGCAAGGCGGGCAGGAAGGTGCCGTGCCCGCTGTTCCGCACCGTCGAGGCCGCGGCGCGGGCGGGCCTCGATTTCGTCGCGGTCACCGATCACAATACCGTCGCGCATTTCGCGGGGCTGCGCGAGCTCCAGCCCTATTTCGACGATATCCTGCTGATCCCGGGCACCGAGATCACCAGCTTTGGCGGCCATGCCAATGCGATCGGCCTGGCGCGCTGGGTCGATTTCCGCATCGGCACGCCCGGCGTTCCCAATATCGCCGCGGTGGAGAAGGCGGTGGCGGAGGCCGGCGCGATCCTGTCGATCAACCATCCGGCATTGCCCTCGGGCGAGGCGTGCATGGGCTGTGGCTGGATCTGGCCGGACACCGACTGGGCGGGCATCGCCGCGATCGAGGCGATCAACGCCAACACGGTCGACACGCCGCTCTCGGGCATCGGCTTCTGGTACAAGCGGCTGAACGCGGGCAATCGCCTGACCGGCATCGGCGGCAGCGACAATCATGATCCCGACGCCCAGGCCGGTCGCGCCCCGATCGGCCGGCCCACCACCGTGGTCCATGCCGCGGAGCTTTCCACACCGGCGATCCTGGCGGGCATTCGCGCTGGCCGGGTCTTTATCGATGTCGAGGGCACGCGCGACCGGATGCTTGATGTGACCGCCGTTTCGGGCGGCAATCGCGCGGTGATGGGTGAGACGCTTGCCGCCGGCGCGACGATCGACGTCAGCGCGACGATCGCCGGTGTTGCGGCGGGCAAGGTCGTGCTGGTCGCCAATGGCGTGGAGGCGCGGTCGCTGCCGGTCGGGCCGGCGGTCCGCTTCCGGCTCGATCGCAAGGCGGCCTGTGGCTGGGTCGCGGTCAATGTGACGACGGAAATGGGCAAGTTGCTGCTGGTCGGCAATCCGATCTATGTGACCTGCGGCAAGCCCTGAGCAGCCACAGCCTCAATCGTCATCCCGGCGAAAGCCGGGATCTTGTGCGGCTCTTTTCCTGTCCTCGCCTGAGATCCCGGCTTTCGCCGGGATGACGGCCAAAGATCCCAGCTCCCGCGTCGCGAAGTCGATGAAGCTCGGCCAGTTGTCGCGGTTGCTGTGCCCGCCGCGATGCTGGCGGAATGCCAGCGTTCCGCCGGTCACCGGCGTCAGTTCGGGCGGGAACGCCGAGGCGGCCAGCCCCCTCGCGCCATATCTCTCCCAGGCCGGCGACGCGGCCGCCGCGGCGAGGAAGCTGCCCTTGGGATCGACCCAGCCATCGCCGGTATCGACCGTGCCCGCGCCGAGGAACAGCGGCCGGGGCGCGGCGAGCGCGATCAGCATGTGCGCGTCCACGGGCAAATCGAACTCGGTCTTCGGGCCGGCATATTTCAGGAAATTCCCGGCGAACCAGTGATATTCCCCGCCGGCCGCGAGATTGCCCATCCGCTCGCCGAAGTTGCGGCGATAGAGCGCCGCGCCGCCCGCGCCCGAGGAGCCGGCAAAGCCGATCGCGAACTCGGGGTCATAGGCCATCGCCACCAGCGCCGCCTTGCCGTAGCGCGACAGGCCCTCGATCCCGATCCGGCGCGCATCCACTTCCGCGTCCGCAGCGAGCGCCTCGCGCGCACGGCTCGCCCCCCAGGCCCAGGCGCGCAGCACGCCCCAATCCTCGGGTTCGCGCGGCCGGCCGCGCAGGGATATGCCGATCACCCCGGTCTTCAGCGCGCCGCCATTGTCGGCCTGGATCGAGCTCGCCACCACCACGGCATGACCCCAGCCATGGCGGAGGAGCTGCTCGGTATAGGGTGGGCCGGGATCGGCGGGGCGTGGCGGGCCGGGGAATCTGAAGCCCTCGGGAAAGCCGAAGGACAGCATCACGGGCACGTGGCGCCTGCCCGCCGGCAGCGTGTAGCGCACGGCAATGGTCGCGGATGCCTGCGGCCAGGCCCGGTTGTCCGCCTTTCCCTCCAGCCAGCGCCTGATCACGGGCATCCCGGCTTCGGCCGCCCTTTCCTCCCGGACGAGATGCCAGCGTATCTTCGGGGCGGTCAGCGGCACGCGGCCATAGACCTCGCGATCGAACAACGCGACGATCTCGCGGCGGCGGCGGTCCCAATCCTTGCGGTTGCGGACGGGACGGCCGTCGCTCAGGCGCATCAGTTGCGGAAGCTCGGGCGTGCCCGCTCTGGCCTCGTCATAGTTCGCCGCATTGGGGGCCTTGGGGTCGAACCCGTCGGCGCCGGGGCGGAGCTGCACGATGTCCAGCCGGTCGAGCATCGCCTGGCGATCGGCATTGGCGGCGCCATGGTCCTGCTGCCGGCCGGTGGCGGGAAGAGCGAGAGCCAGTATCGGCGCGCAGAGCATCCACAAGCGCATGCATTCCCCTCTCCTGTTATCGCTACCATGGTGCTGCGCATTGCGATCCCGCGCAACCCTTGCCAACATCCGCGCAACAATGTTCCGTTAGGGGGATCCCATGCGTCACCTGCTCACTGCCGCCCTGCTGCTCGCGGGCACCGCGGCCAATGCCCAGACCATCCCGGTCGAGACGATGAAGGAGGTGACGAAGGAGCTGTCGTCCGATGCCTATGAGGGCCGCGCGCCGACCACGCCGGCGGAGGACAAGACGATCGCCTATATCGTCCAGCGCCTTGAAAAGGCTGGATTGAAGCCAGGCAACAAGGGCAAGTGGACCCAGGACGTGCCGCTGGTCGAGCTTACCGCGAACAATGTCCAGCCGCTGGTCTTCTCCGGCGGCAAGGCGCCGGTCAGCCTCGACTATCGCAAGGACATGGTGGTCGCCACCTACCGGGTGGTCCCCAAGGTCGCGATCAAGAACAGCGACGTGGTGTTCGTCGGCTATGGCATCAACGCCCCCGAGCGCGGCTGGAACGACTATGCGGGGCTCGACGTGACGGGGAAGACGGTCGTCATCCTGGTCAACGATCCCGACTATCAGGCCCCGGATACCAAGGGTTTGTTCGAGGGCCGGGCGATGACCTATTATGGCCGCTGGACCTACAAGTTCGAGGAAGCCGCCCGCCAGGGCGCGGCCGCCGCGATCATCGTTCATGACAGTTTCCCGGCCGCCTATCCCTGGGGCGTCGTCCAGTCCTCCTGGGCCGGCCCCCGGCTGGAGCAGGACACCCCGGGCGATCACATGGACCAGAGCCAGGCGATCGGCTGGATGCAGCTCGACAAGGCCAAGGCGCTGTTTGCCGCGGCCGGCAAGGATTTCGACGCGCTCGCCGCCGCCGCGACGAAGCAGGGCTTCAAGGCCGTACCACTTGGCGTGAAGGCTTCCGTCAGCTGGGAAAATACGATCAAGCGCCAGGCCTCGAAGAATGTGGTCGGCATCCTCCCCGGCACGGGCAAGCCCGACGAAGTCGTGCTCTATTCGGCCCATTGGGACCATCTCGGCCGCTGCGACGCGGTGAAGGGTGACGACATCTGCAATGGCGCGGTCGACAATGCCTCCGGCATCGGCGGGCTGGTCGCGCTGGCCGAAGCCCATGCGAAAGCGGGCCCGGCCCGGCGCAGCATCGTCTTCCTGGCCGTCACGGCCGAGGAATCGGGCCTGCTCGGCAGCAAATTCTACGCCGAGAACCCGGTCTATCCGCTCGCCAGGACGGTGGGCGGGGTGAACATGGATTCGCTCAACGTCCTCGGAAAGACCCGGGATTTCGTGCTGGTCGGCGCCGGCAAGTCCGAGCTGGAGGATCTGGTGAAACCCATCGTCGCGGCCGAGGGCCGGGTGATCGTTCCCGAGGAGCGGCCCGAGGCGGGCGGCTATTACCGCTCGGATCATTTCAGCTTCGCCAAACTGGGCGTGCCGATGCTCTATGGCGAGAGCGGCGACGACCTGGTGAACGGCGGCAAGGAAGCCGGCGAGAAGGCCGCCAAGGACTATACCCAGAACCGCTACCACAAGCCCCAGGACGAATATGACCCCAGCTGGGACTGGAGCGGCGCGGTCTCCGATCTCAACGTCTATTACGGCCTGGGCCGCCAGCTCGCCGACGGCAGTGGCTGGCCGAGCTGGTATCCGACCGCCGAATTCCGCGCGATCCGCGACAAGTCTCGCGCCGGGCAATGAACGGGATTATGGGGGCGGAATGACGATTCCGCCTCCCCCCAAGCCCGAATGGGCCCATCATCACGCCGTGTGGATCGGCTTCCCCAGCCATCCCGAACTCTGGCTCGAAGACCTGGCCTCCGCCCGGCTGGAAGTCGCGGCCTTCGCCAAGGCGGTGCACGCCGGGGGCAAGGGCGAGCAGGTGATCCTGGTCGCCGCCAACGAGGAGTCCGCCAAGGCCGCCAGGCTGCTCGTCGGCAATGCCGCCAAGGTCGTGGTCGAGCCGTTCGGCGACATCTGGCTGCGGGATACCGCCGCGATCATCGGCGGCGACGGCACCGCGCACGACTTCCAGTTCAACGGCTGGGGCGGCAAATATGATCTCGAAGGCGATGACGATATCGGCCGTCGCCTGGCCGAGCGCGCCCGGATGCCGGTCGAGGATCATGGCTGGATCCTCGAGGGCGGCGCGATCGACGGCGACGGCACCGGCCTGGTCGTCACCACCGAACAGTGCCTGCTCAACCGCAACCGCAACCCCCAGCTGAGCAAGGCCGATGTCGAGGAGATGCTGCGCAAGGACCTGGGCTATACTCAGGTGCTGTGGCTGGGCGACGGGCTGCTCAACGATCATACCGACGGCCATGTCGACAATCTCGCCCGCTTCATCGGCCCCAACCGGCTGCTGATTCCCGAGGGCGCCGAGAACGATCCCAATTGGCGCATCTACCAGGATGCCGCAGCGCGCGCCGAGCGTGCCGGCGTCGAAGTGGTGCGCTTTCCCTCGCCGGGCCGGGTGCTCAACGAGGACGAGGAGATCATTCCGGCGAGCTACATGAACTTCTACATCGGCAATGCCGCGGTGGTGGTGCCGCTCTACGGCCAGGAGAATGACCAGGCGGCGGTCGACATGCTGGCCACGCTCTTCCCCGGCCGGGCGATCATCGGCCAGCGCGCCGACCATATCCTGACCGGCGGCGGCAGCTTCCACTGCATCAGCCAGCAGATCCCGGCGGCCTAGAAATATCGAGCGACGGATCCCCGGCGAAGGCCGGGGTCCGGTTATTTCTTGGCGACGGGCGCGGGGGCGCCCGCGATCGGCGCGCCGGCCTTGCTGCTCACGCGCCAGATCATGTTGCCGACATCATCGGCCACCAGCAGCGCGCCGCCGGCATCGGTGATCACACCCACCGGCCGGCCGTTCACCGTCTTGCCATCCTTGCCGAGGAAGCCGGTGAGCAGGTCGATCGGCTTGGCGTTCTCGCGCGGATAGCCCTTGTCGCCGAAGGGCACGAAGACGAGCTTGTAGCCCGAGGGCGGCTCGCGGTTCCAGGAGCCGTGCAACGCGACGAAGGCGCCGTTGGTGAACTGGCCGCCCAGCTTGGCGTCGGCGGCGAAGGCCAGGCCGAGCGGCGCGGTATGGGCGCCGAGCGCGAAGTCCGGGCGCTTGGTATATTCGCGCAGGTCCGGCCGCTCGGGGGTCACGCGCTTGTCGACATAGCCGCCCCAATAGTTCCACGGCCAGCCATAGAAGGTGCCGAAATCGACCTGGGTCAGATAGTCGGGCGGCATGTCGGAGCCGAGCATGTCGCGCTCGTTGACGACGGTCCACAGATTGCCGGTATGCGGCTCGAAGGCCATGCCGTTCGGGTTGCGCAGGCCCCAGGCGAAGACGCGCGACGACCTGGTTTCGGGCACCACCTCGAGGATCGCGGCGCGGGTGTGCTTGGCGGCGTCGAGCTGCTTCGCGGCCTGGAAGGGGGTCTCGGCCGCGTAGATCTCGCCTTCCTTGTCGAGGCCGTTCTCGGCGATGTTCGAGGAGGAACCGACCGCGACATAGATACGTTTGCCGTCGGGCGCGGCGAGGATATTGCGTGCCCAGTGATTGCCGCCGCCGGCCAGGTCGACGATCTTCTCCGGCCTGGCGGTGATGCGGGTGTCCCCCGTCCGGTAGGGGAAGCGGACCAGCGCATCGGTGTTGGCGACGTAGAGCCAGTCGCCCACCAGGGCCATGCCGCTCGGCGAGTTGAGCCCCTCGATCAGGGTGGAGCGCTGGTCGGCGACGCCGTCGCCATTGGTGTCGCGCAACAAGGTGATGCGGTTGGCCGAGGGCACGCCGGCACCGGCGCGGTTCATCAGGATGCCCATGATCCAGCCGGTGATCCCGCCGCCCTCGCGCGGGGGCGAATTGGTCTCGGCGACCAGCACGTCGCCATTGGGCAGGCGATAGAGCCAGCGCGGATGATCGAGCTTATCGGCGAAGGGCGTGACTTCGAGCCCTGCGGGGGCGGTCGGCTTCATGCCGTTCGCCCAGCCGACCGGCTTGGCGATGCGGATCGTCGGGACGTCCTGGTAGCGGGCCTCGCTCAGCTGCGGGATCGCGCCGGTCACGGCCTGTTCGGGGAGCTTGGCGACATCGGGCCGCGTGGCCCAGATGAACAGGCCGATAAGCGCCACCGCGAGGATGGCAAGGACGATGAGGATCCGCTTGAGCATGCGGCGAGGATAGGGGCGGGGAAGGGCGAAGCCAATCATCTTAATTCCTCCCCCGGCAAGCCGGGGGAGGAACTGGATCGTTACTTCAGGTCGAAGCGGTCGGCGTTCATCACCTTGGCCCAGGCCGCGACGAAGTCCTCGACGAACCGGTCGCCGCCGCCGGCCTCGGCATAGACTTCCGAGATCGCCCGCAGCTGCGAGTTGGAGCCGAACACCAGGTCGGTGCGAGAGGCAGTCCATCTCGGCGCACCGCTGGCGCGGTCGGTGCCGGCGAACTCCTCGTCGGCGGTATCGTCGATCTCCTTCCACACCGTCCCCATGTCGAGGATGTTGACGAAGAAGTCGTTGGTCAGCTGGCCGAGCCGATCGGTGAGCTGGCCGTGCTTGCCCGCCTTGGCATGGTTGGCGCCGAGCACGCGCAGCCCGCCGACCAGCACGGTCATCTCCGGCACGGACAGGCCCAGCAGCTGTGCCTTGTCGACCAGCAGCTCCTCGGTCGGCACGCTGAAGCGGACCGACAGATAGTTGCGGAAGCCGTCGGCGCGCGGCTGGAGCACGTCGAAGCTCTCGGCGTCGGTCTGCGCATCGGTCGCATCGCCGCGGCCCGAAGTGAAGGGCACGGTCACGTCGTGACCCGCGGCCTTCGCCGCCTGCTCGACGCCGACATTGCCGCCCAGCACGATCAGATCGGCGATGCTCACGCTGCCGCCGAAATCGGCCTGGATGCCTTCATAGACCTTCAGCACCTTGGCGAGCTCGGCCGGCTCATTGGCTGCCCAGTCCTTCTGCGGAGCCAGCCGGATGCGCGCGCCATTGGCGCCGCCGCGCCGGTCCGACCCGCGATAGGTCGAGGCCGAGGCCCAGGCCGTCTTGACCAGCTGCTGCACGGTGAGCCCCGAAGCGGCGATCCTGCCCTTGAGCGCGGCGACGTCCCCGTCGCCGAGCTTCGTGCCGGCCGGGATCGGGTCCTGCCAGATCAGGTCCTCCTGCGGCACTTCCGGCCCGAGATAGCGAGTCTTCGGCCCCATGTCGCGATGGGTCAGCTTGAACCAGGCGCGGGCGAAGGCATCGGCGAAATAGGCCGGGTCGCTGCGGAACTTCTCCATGATCTGGCGATACTCGGCATCGTCCTTGAACGCCTTGTCCGCGGTGGTCATCATCGTCGGGACCTTCTTGCCCGGCGTGTGCGCCGCCGGCGCCAGCGTCTCCTCGGGATTGCCGACCGGTTGCCACTGCTTGGCGCCCGCCGGGCTCTTCACCAGCTCATATTCATGGTCGAGCAGCATGTCGAAATAGGTCATGTCCCATTTCGTCGGCGTCGGCGTCCACGCGCCTTCGATGCCCGAGGTGATGGTGTGGTCGCCCATCCCGGTCTCGTGCGTCGAGATCCAGCCCAGGCCCATCGAGGCCATGCCCGCGCCCTCCGGCTCGCGGCCGACATGCTTGGCATCGCCCGCGCCATGCGCCTTGCCGAAAGTATGGCCGCCGGCGGTGAGCGCCGCAGTTTCCTCGTCGTTCATCGCCATGTTGGCGAAGGTGCGGCGCAGATCGCGCGCCGAGCCCTTGGTGTCGGGCTTGCCGCCCGGACCCTCGGGATTGACGTAGATCAGGCCCATCTGGATCGCGGCGAGCGGCTCCTCGAGCGCCATGCCCGCCTCGTCATCGATGCGAGTCTTGTTCTCGGGATGCCCGACCCATTGTTCCTCGGTGCCCCAATAGATGTCGCGCTCGGGCTCGAAAATGTCCTCGCGGCCGCCGGAGAAGCCGAAGGTCGGTCCGCCCATCGATTCGATCGCGACATTGCCGGTCAGGATGAACAGGTCCGCCCAGCTGATGTTCGCGCCATATTTCTGCTTGATCGGCCAGAGCAGGCGCCGGGCCTTGTCGAGATTGCCGTTGTCCGGCCAGGAATTGAGCGGGGCGAAGCGCTGCGAGCCCGAGGACGAGCCGCCGCGGCCGTCCCCCGTGCGATAGGTGCCGGCCGAGTGCCAGGCCATGCGGATGAAGAAGGGGCCGTAATGCCCGTAATCGGCCGGCCACCAGGGCTGGCTGTCGGTCATCAGCGCCGTGAGATCCTTCTTGAGCGCCCAATAGTCCAGGCCGTTGAAGGCCGCGCGATAGTCGAAATCCTCGCCATAGGGATTGGACGAGACGCCCCCCTGGGTGAGGATCTCCAGGCTGAGCTGTTCCGGCCACCAGTCGCGATTGGTGCGGCCCAGCAGGGTGCGCAGCGCCTGGGGTTCCTTCGACGGATCACTCAGCGGGCTGCCGGTGGTCGGTGCGTCCATGGGATCGACTCCTCTCGATTGCTTGGTCGCTCGGGAAACGCCTGTTTCCCTGAGTCCCATGGAGGCTAGCCGGGGCACCGTGATCGTAGAAATGGATTAGATCGCCGTCAGTGATCGACCGGGTGATTTTTACGACATGTGGTTGTCACTATGATCCGCGACTCCGGCGCGGGGCGGGATGCCGGCAGGGCGCTCAGTCGATGATCGGATGCCGCTCGCGCAGCCGGTCGGCGATGCGCTCGACCGCGGCATTCTCCTCGGCCTCGCCGCCGGGGGTGATCGACCAGTTGCAATGCGGATGCGTGGCGGCGCTGTAGCGCTTGACCGGGCCGATCACGTTCCGCCAGCGCCGCCGCGTGCCGCCGGCCTCGCGCAGCAGGATCGCGAGGAACTGGTCGACAAGATCGGCCGCGTTCATGCGCCTTCCGCCGCCAGGCCCTTGAGCCGGTACAGGATTTCGAGCGCATCGCGCGGGCTCAGGCTGTCGATGTCGAGCGTGCCCAGCTCGCTGCGGAGCGCGTCGACGGCCTCTTCCTCCTCGATCGCGGCGGCGGCGAAGAGCGGCAGGTCGTCGAGGCCCGCGGCGAGGCCGCCGGTGGCGGCGCGGCCGGCCTCGAGCTTGTCGAGCACCGCCTTGGCGCGCTTGATCGTAACGGGCGGCAGGCCGGCGAGGCGCGCGACGGCAAGGCCGTAGCTGCGATCGGCCGGCCCTTCCGCGACTTCGTGGAGCAGGACGAGATCGCCCTTCCACTCGCGGGCGCGGACATGGTGGAGGGTGAGCGCGTCGCAGCGCTCGGCCAGCCGGGTCAGCTCGTGATAATGGGTGGCGAACAGGCAGCGGCAGCGATTGTCCTCGTGGATCGCCTCGACCACGGCCCAGGCGATGGCGAGGCCGTCATAGGTCGAGGTGCCGCGGCCCACTTCGTCGAGGATGACGAAGCTGCGCGAAGTCGCCTGGGCAAGGATCGCGGCGGTCTCGACCATCTCGACCATGAAGGTCGAGCGGCCGCGCGCGAGATTGTCCGAGGCGCCGACGCGGCTGAACAGCCGGTCGACCAGCCCCAGGTTGGCGCGGGCGGCGGGGACATAGCTGCCGGCCTGGGCGAGGACGGCGATCAGCGCGTTCTGGCGCAGAAAGGTCGACTTGCCGCCCATGTTCGGGCCGGTGACCAGCCACAGGCGGCTGGACTCGGAAAGATTGCAGTCATTGGCGACGAAGCGGCCGCCGCTCTTCGCCACGGCTTCCTCGACCACGGGGTGGCGGCCGCCCTCGATCTCGAAACAGCCATGCTCGACGAGGTGCGGGCGCGCCCAGCCGCCTTCGGCGGCGCGCTCGGCCAGGCCGGCCGAGACGTCGATCCGGGCCAGGGCATCGGCGGTGCGCGCAATGGGCTCGCGGGCATCGAGCGCGCGGGTGGTGAGGTCCTCGAGATGCGCAGCCTCGGCGGCGAGGGCATGGGCGCCGGCCTGGGTGACCTTGACCGCGACGTCGTGCAGCTCGGGCGCGTTGAAGCGGACGACGCCGGCCAGCGTCTGGCGATGGGTGAAGCCGCTGTCCTGCGCCATCAGCGGATCGGCATTCCTGGCGGGGACTTCGATGTGATAGCCGAGCACGCCATTGTGGCGGATCTTGAGCGAGCCGATCCCGGTGCGCGCCCGGTACTCGGCCTCGAGCGCGGCGATCGCACGGCGCCCGCCGGCGCCCGCGTCGCGCAGATCGTCGAGCGCGGCGTCATAGCCCTCGGCAATATAGCCGCCATTGGCCGCGTCGACGGGCGGTTCGGGGACGAGCGCGCGGCCGAGCAGGTCGATCAGCGCGCCGTGCCCGCGCAGCTGGGGCAGGAGATCGGCGAGCAGGGGCGGGATGCCGGTGGCGTCCAGCCGCTCGGCGAGGCGCCAGGCGCCGTCGAGCCCGTCGCGCAGCTGGCCCAGGTCGCGCGGGGAGCCGCGCCCGGCGGCGAGGCGGCCGAGGGCACGGCCGATATCGGGCATTGCCCGGAGCGCGCCGCGCACCATGTCGCGCAGGCCCGCATCGTCGTGGAAATGGGTGACGAGATCGAGCCGCGCCTCGATCGCCGGCCGGTCCATCAGCGGCGCCGCGATGTCGCTGCCGAGCAGGCGGGCGCCGGCGCCGGTGACGGTGCGGTCGACGCTGTCGAGCAGGCTGCCCCTGCGCGTGCCCGCCGAGCTGACGGTCAGCTCCAGGCTCTCGCGGGTGGCGGCGTCGATCGCCATCGCGGCTTCGGTGCGGGTGACGCGCGGCGGGCGCAGGAAGGGCAGCGCGCCCTTGGCCGTATGCTCCAGATAGGCGGCGAGCCCTCCGGCGGCGGCGAGCGCCGCGCGCGAGAACTGGCCGAAGCCGTCGAGCGTCGCCACGCCGAACAGGCGCTTCAGCCGCGCCTCGCCGCTCGCGCTGTCGAAATCGATGCGCGGACGCGTGACGGTGGCGAGCTCGTCGAATGCGGAGCCGTCGCCCACCACCGTCTCGGCGGGAGCGAGGCGGGCGATCTCGGCGGCGGCGCGGTCGGCGCTGCTCTCGATGATCTCGAAACGGCCGGTGGAGATGTCGGCGCAGGCGATCGCCACGCTGCCGCCGGCCTCGCCGATCGCGGCGCACCAATTGGCGGTGCGGCTGTCGAGCAGCGCCTCCTCGGTCAGCGTGCCGGCGGTGACGACGCGGATGATCGCGCGGTTGACCAGCGCCTTGGAGCCCATGCGCTTGCGCGCTTCCTCCGGCGTCTCGGTCTGGTTGGCGATGGCGACGCGGTGGCCGGCCTTGATCAGCCGGGCGAGATAGCCTTCCATCGCATGCGCGGGCACGCCGCACATCGGGATGCGCTCGCCGTCATGCTCGCCGCGCGCGGTGAGCGCGATGTCGAGCACCGCGCTGGCGATCTTCGCATCGTCGAAGAACAGCTCGAAGAAATCGCCCATCCGGTAGAAGAGCAGGCAATCCTCCGCTTCTGCCTTCAAGGCGAGATATTGCGCCATCATAGGGGTGGGAGCTGCGGAGGACATGGCTTGCGGCCTAGCGGAACCCGGTATGCGATCAACACCCCGGCACGGCATTTTCCTGGGGAAAAGGCCGGTTGTGCGGATTTTCGCACATTCGGTCGCGTCGATCCGTGCCGATCCGTGGCGGATGCATGGGAATCCGTCGCATTCGGCACATTGCGGCGTCGGAACGGCCCCCCTAAAGGGGAGGCAATCTGGAGAGAAGAATGTCTGAGGAATCGAACGTCCAGTTTTCGGAGCGCGAGGCGCTGCTCTATCACTCCGAGGGCCGGCCGGGAAAAATCGAAGTCATCGCGTCCAAGCCGATGGCGACGCAGCGCGACCTGGCGCTGGCCTATTCGCCCGGCGTGGCCGTGCCCGTGCTGGCGATCGCCGAGAATCCGGCGGCCGCCTATGACTATACCGCCAAGGGCAACCTGGTCGCCGTGATCTCGAACGGCACGGCGATCCTGGGGCTCGGCAATCTCGGCGCGCTTGCGTCCAAGCCGGTGATGGAGGGCAAGGCCGTCCTCTTCAAGCGCTTCGCCGATGTCGATTCCATCGACCTCGAGGTGAAGACCGAGGATGTCGACGCCTTCATCAACTGTGTCGAGCTGCTCGAGCCGAGCTTCGGCGGCATCAACCTGGAAGACATCAAGTCCCCCGAATGCTTCGTGATCGAGCAGACGCTGCGGGAGCGGATGAACATTCCGGTGTTCCATGACGACCAGCACGGCACCGCGATCATCGCGGCCGCCGGCCTGATCAACGCGCTTCACCTGACGGGGCGGGACATCAAGGACACGCGCGTCGTGATGAACGGCGCCGGCGCGGCGGCGATCGCCTGTGCCGAGCTGATCAAGGCGATGGGCCTGCCGCACGGCAACCTGCTGATGCTCGACCGCACCGGCGTGATCTATCAGGGGCGCGAGGGCGTGAACCAGTGGCAGTCGGCCCATGCCGTCGCCACCGATCGCCGCACGCTGGCCGATGCGCTGGAGGGCGCGGACGTGTTCATGGGCCTCTCCGCCGCGGGGGCGCTGCCCGCCGAGCTGCTCAACCACATGGCGCTGAAGCCGATCATCTTCGCGATGGCCAACCCCGATCCGGAGATCACCCCGCCCGAGGCGCGCGCGGCGCGTCCGGACGCGATCATCGCGACGGGGCGTTCGGACTATCCGAACCAGGTCAACAACGTGCTGGGCTTCCCGTTCATCTTCCGCGGCGCGCTGGACGTGCGGGCGACGACGATCAACGATGCGATGAAGATCGCCGCGGCGACCGCGCTCGCCGAGCTGGCCCGCCAGCAGGTGCCCGAGGAAGTGGCGGCGGCGTACGGCGTGCAGCACAGCTTCGGCCCCGATTACATCATCCCCGCGCCGTTCGACCCGCGGCTGATGGAGCTGGTGCCCGCCGCCGTCGCCCAGGCGGCGATGGATTCGGGCGTGGCGACCAAGCCGATCACCGACATGGCGGCCTATCGCCAGCAGCTGCGCGCGCGCCTGAACCCGACCACTTCGGTGCTCAGCCTCGCCTATGAGGGCGCGCGGGCCAATCCGAAGCGCGTGATCTTCGCCGAGGCGGAAGAGGAAGTCGTGCTGCGCGCGGCGATCGCCTTCAAGGACGGCGGCTATGGCACGCCGGTGCTGGTGGGCCGCGAGAGCGTGCACGACCGGCTCAAGGCGCTCGGTGCCGATCCGGCCGAGTTCGAGCTGCACAACAGCGTCAACTCGCCGCTCGTCGAGCAGATGGTCGAGTTCCTCTACTGCCGCCTGCAGCGCCGCGGCTATCTGCGCCGCGACGCCGAGCGCATGGTCAACCGCGACCGCAACATCTTCGGCGCGCTGCTGCTCCAGCTCGGCCATGCCGACGCGATGATCACCGGCGTCACCCGCACCTGGGCCGAATCGATGCGCCAGGTGAAGCGCGTGATCGATCATGCCCCGGGCCGCACGCCCTTCGGCATGCACGTGCTGGTCGGCCAGTCGCACACGGTGTTCATCGCCGACACGACCGTGAACGAGCGGCCGAACGCCGAAGAGCTGGCGGACATCGCCGAGGGCGCGGCCGCCGTCGCGCGCCGCATGGGCCATGAGCCGCGCGTCGCCTTTCTCAGCTATTCGAACTTCGGCAATCCCGAGGGCCAGTGGCTCGACAATGTCCGCGGCGGCATCAAGGTGCTCGACGGGCGCGGGGTGGAGTTCGAATATGAAGGCGAGATGTCGCCCGACGTGGCGCTCAACAAGCGCCAGCTGGCGAACTATCCCTTCGCGCGCCTCTCCGGCCCGGCCAATGTGCTGATCATGCCGGGCCTGCAATCGGCCAATATCTCGGCCAAGCTGCTGCGCGAGCTGGGCGGTGATTCCACCATCGGCCCGATGCTGATCGGCATGGAGAAGCCGGTGCAGATCGCGCCGATGACCGCGACCGCCAGCGAACTGGTGACGCTGGCGGTGCTCGCGGCCGGCGGGATCGCACGCTGATCTAGGCCTGCACGACCTCTCTTGCCTGTTACATTTGTAGCATGCTACAAATGTAACGGGTCAGAGGAGGTTGAGTCGTGATCGAATCGCTGCCGCGCCGCGAGCGCGAGGTTTTCGAGGCATTGTGCAGCCTGGGTGAGGGCACGGCCATCGCCGTGCGCGGCGCGCTGGCCGACCCGCCGAGCGATTCGGCGGTGCGCACCTTGCTCGGCCGGCTCGAGGCCAAGGGGCTGATCGGCCACGGCACGCGCAACCAGGCCTATGTCTATCGGCCGGTGGTGCAGGCCGACTCGGTTGCCGAGACTGCGCTCCAGCGCCTGGTGCACACTTTCTTTCAGGGCTCGGCGGCGCGCGCCGCGACTGCGTTGCTCGGCATGGAGAAGGCGCTGACCCGCGCGGAAATCGACGAGCTCCAGCGCGCGATCGACGAAGCGCGGGGAGAAGCGGAATGATCCCGGACCTGCTGATCGAGCTGGGCTGGAAATCCGCGCTGGCCTGTGGCGTCGCGCTGCTCGCCGGCCAGGCATTGCGCGGCCGGCCCGCCGCGCAGCGGGTGGCGGTGCTGCGCGCCGGTGTGGCCGCGCTGCTGGTGCTGCCGCTGCTCGTGCTGGTGCTGCCGGCCGTCGAGATCGCGGTGCTGCCCGCGACCGGGCCGTCCGCCGCCTTGCCCGCCATGGATGGGATCGCCGCGCTGCCCGTTGCGACACCCGTCGCCGCCGGCGCCCCCGGGATCGACTGGATCGCCCTGGCCTATCTGGGAGGCGCCGCATTCGTGCTGCTGCGCCTCGCCGTCGGGCTTTTCCTGTTGCACCGCTGGACCCGCCATGCGGTGCCCACCTCCCATCCCGTGTGGAGGGAGGTGCTCGCACGGGCCGCCGAACCCTTGAGGCGGCCCGTGCGGCTACTCGTTTCGCCCCGCATTGGCTCGCCCCTCAGCCTGGGGATCGCGCCGGCGACGATATTGATCGGCCCGGACATCGAGCGCCGCCCCGATCGCGCCGCCGCGGTGATTGCGCACGAGATCGCGCATGTCCGCCGGCTCGACTGGCTGGCGATGCTCGCCGCGCGGCTGGCGCTGGCGCTGTTCTGGTGCAACCCGCTCGCCTGGCTGCTCGTCATCGAACTGGCCCGCCAGACCGAGCTGGCCGCCGATGAGGAAGCGTTGCGGCATGTCGGGCGTGCCGACTATGCGCAGACGCTGCTCGCGGTCGCCGGTGGCTGCGGGGCGCATGCGGCGTGCGGCATGGCGGTGTCGCAGGGTGCGATGGCGCGGCGGATTCGGCGCGTGCTCGATGCCGCTCCGCGCAAGCCGGCGAGCAGGCTCCTGTGCGCGGCGCTGATCGGCGGCATCCCGCTAGGGATTGCGCCGCTCGCCGCGATGCAGGTCGTCGAGCGGCCCCAGGCCTCTGCCGTGCCGGGAGAGGATCGTGCGGTGCCCCGGCCGGTGCTCGCCGTGCCGTCTCCCGAGGTGCGGGAGGAAGCGGTGCGGACGCCGGTGGCGCCAGCGCCGCGGTTATCCTCTCCTCGGCGCGACGAGTCGGTGCGCGTCACGGCCAAGGCCAAGGCCATGGCCCGGGTCGCATCGACGCCGCCCCCGTCCCGCGACGCGTCGCGCGCGGTGGAAGCGGAAGCGCGGATCAAGGCCCATGCGCTGATGCCCGCCATGGGCGAGAGCGGGTCGCCCGCCGGCACGGGCGCCCAACGCCGGGTCGCGCCGCCGACGGAACAGCGGCTCGCGGCCGTGCAGCGCCTGCGCAAGGCCGCGCTGGAATATCGCGACCGCGCCCATAATCGCGACCTGCCGCTCGATATCCGCCAGGGGTATCGCAACGTGGCGGCATCGCTGGCGGACGAGGCCGACCGGCTCGAGCGGCAGGCCAAGCAGATGGCGGGCGTCTACTAGCCCCCCAACCCGGCACCACTGAACCAGAGCGCGGCTTTCGCGCCACGGGGCCGGCTTGTCCGGCGACTTGAAGGGAGAATGACGATGCGTTCGATCCTGTTCCTGTCCGTTGCGCTGGTCGGCGCCTGTGCCTCGCACCCGCCCCTGCCGGCGAGCGAGCCGGCGCTGCGGGTCACCTATGGCGACCTGCAGCTGGACACCAGGGAGGGCCGCGCCGCCCTGCGGGAGCGTGTGGACGGCGCGGCGCACACCTATTGCCGCACCAACGACCGGGACGTCGCGCCCCAGCTGATCCGCAACAAGGCGGGATATTGCTTCGACATGGTGCGCCTCTCGCTGGTCGCCGAGATGCCGGCCGGGGTGCGGCGCGGCTATTACCGGCGCTAGGTCGGGAATTCATATTCTTGCTTCGTCGCCCCGGCCCTGCGCCGGGGCCTCGCTAGAAAATCAGATACTTGCCTGGGTTCTCAACCTAGCCGTCGATGCTCACGCCCAGCGACGCATTGACCAGCCCGCCATCGACCGTGATCGTGTCGCCCACGACATAATCGCCCGCCCGGCTGGCGAGGTAGATGGCGGCACCGGCCATGTCCTCGTCCACGCCGATCCGCCGGGCCGGGATCGCCCGGGCGACATCGCCGCCATGGTCACGCGCCGCCTTGTTCATGTCGCTGGCAAAGGCGCCGGGCGCGATCGAGGTGACGTTGACATGGTCGCGGACCAGCCGGGCGGCCATGCGCTTGGTCAGGTAGATCAGTGCCGACTTCGAGGCGTGGTAGCTATAGGTCTCCCACGGGTTCAGCCGCTGCCCGTCGATCGAAGTGATGTTGATGACCTTGGCCGGGCGCTCCGCCGATCCGCCGGCCTTGAGCAGGTCGAAGAGCGCCTGGGTCAGGAAGAAGGGCGATTTCACGTTCAGGTCCATCACCTTGTCCCAGCCCTTTTCCGGAAACCCCGCAAAGGGCTCGCCCCAGGCGGCGCCGGCATTGTTGACCAGGATGTCGAGCCGTTCCTCGCGCTCCGCCAGCGCGGCGGCGAGCGCCTTGCAGCCGGCGACGGTCGAGACGTCCATCGGCAGGGCGATGCAGTTCGGGCCGAGCGCGGCGGCGGTCTCCTCGCAGGCTTCGGCCTTGCGGGACGAGACATAGACCCTGGCGCCCTGGGCGACATAGCCCTCGGCGATCATCCGGCCGATGCCCCGCGAACCGCCGGTGACGAGGGCGATGCGGCCATCCAGGCGGAACAATGTCGTGGTGTCCATTCTATCCTCTCCAAAATTAGCTTCCCTCCCGCTTGCGGGAGGGGCTGGGGGAGGGGAGTGCTTCGAGCCTCACGGATGAGGTCGGGCTCTCCCCCGACCCCTCCCGCAAGCGGGAGGGGAGAAAGAAGGCATTACCCGCCCCGCTTCAGCGTCTCGCGGGCGATGATCAGCTGCTGGATCTGGCTGGTGCCTTCGTAGATGCGGAACAGCCGGACGTCGCGGTAGAGCCGCTCGATGCCGTAATCGGCGATATAGCCGGCGCCGCCGAAAATCTGCACGGCGCGGTCCGCCACGCGGCCGACCATCTCGCTGGCGAAATATTTCGCTGCCGCCGCCTCCATCGTGGTGTTCTGCCCGGCATCCTTGGCCGCGGCGGTCTCCAGCACCAGCGCCTTCGCCGCCAGCGCCTCGGTCTTCGAATCGGCCAGCATCGCCTGGATCAGCTGGTGCTCGGCGATCGGCTTGCCGAACTGCCTGCGCTCGCCGGCATAGGCGACGCAGTCGGCGATCAGCCGCTCGGCCACGCCGACACAGACCGCCGAGATATGCAGCCTGCCCCGGTCCAGCACCTGCATCGCGATGCGGAAGCCTTCGCCCTCGTCGCCCAGCCGGTTGGCGGCGGGGACGGGCGTGCCGTCGAACACCACGTCCGCCACCCGGGCGCCCTTCTGGCCCATCTTCTTCTCGGGTTCGCCGATGCTGACCCCGGGGAGGTCGCGCGGCACCAGGAAAGCGGAGACGCCGCGGCCACCCGGTTCGTCGCCGGTGCGCGCCATCACCGTGAACAGCTCGGCCTTGTCGGCGTTGGTGATGAAGCGCTTGGTGCCGCTGAGGCGATAGACGTCGCCGTCCCGGACTGCCCGGGTCTGCACCGCGCCGCTGTCGGAGCCGACATCGGGCTCGGTGAGCGCGAAGCTGGTGACGATCTCGCCGCTGGCGATGCGCGGCAGCCACCGGGCCTTCTGCTCCGCCGTCCCCGCCATCACCAGCCCCTGCGAGCCGATGCCGACATTGGTGCCGAAGCTGGAGCGGAAGGCCGGGGTGGTGCGGCCCAGCTCGATGGCGACCTTGCATTCCTCGAGCATCGTCAGGCCCAAGCCGCCATATTCCTCGGCGATCGACAGGCCGAACAGGCCGAGCGCCTTCATCTCGTCGATCACATCGGCGGGGATGGCGTCGGCAGCCTCCACCTCGGCCTCGAGCGGGCGCAGGCGGTCGCGCACGAAGCGGCGGACCGTATCGATCAGCGTGTCGAAAATTTCGGGGTCGAGCGCCATGGCCACGCGTTCCTCAGGTTCGAAGCCAAAGGCTATACCGACCATATGTCTCCGGGCAAGCCATACCCGATATTCCAATGGCTTGCGGTTGACCCCCGGGTTGCGGCACATAGGGTGCGCAGTAAAATGGGTCGAGAGGGAGCGCGGGGCATGGACGGCAATCAGGCGGCACTGCCCCCGGCCCGGCGAATCCGCACGCCGATCATGCTCGCTTACGGCTTCGGCACCGTGGCGTATGGCGTGAAGGATTTCTGCTTCTCGACCTTCCTGCTGTTCTTCTTCAACCAGGTCCTCGGGCTGCCGGCCGCCGAAGTGGGCTTCGCGATCATGTGCGCGCTGCTGCTCGATGCGGTGGCGGATCCGGCGATCGGCTTCCTTTCGGACCGGACGCGGAGCCGCTGGGGGCGGCGCCATCCCTGGATGTACGCTTCGGCCATTCCGATCGCGATCGGCTGGCTGCTGCTGTGGAACCCGCCGGCGCTCTCGCATGCCGGCATGCTCGGCTGGGTGTTCGCCATGTCGGTGCTCGTCCGCACCGCGGTGAGCGCCTATGAGGTGCCGAGCCAGGCGCTGACCCCGGAGCTCTCCGCCGACTATGAGGAGCGGACGCGGATCATGGCCTATCGCTTCCTGTTCGGCTGGGCCGGCGGGCTGGCGATGATGATCCTCGCCTATGCCTGGCTGCTCGGACCCTCGCCGGGCCATCCCAACGGCCAGCTGGTGCGGGAGAATTATCCGGGCTTCGCGCTGGTGAGCGCGCTGCTGATGGCGTTCGCGATCCTCGTCTCGGCGCTGGGCACGCACGGCGAGATCGCGCACCTGCCCCAGCCGGAGGAGCGCACGCGCCAGTCGCTCGGCGCCCATTTCGCCGAACTGGGCGAGACCGTGAAGAACCGCGCCTTCCTGATCCTGATGGCGGCCGGGCTCTGCTATTATTCGGCGCAGGGCGTCAGCTTCGCGCTGTCGAGCTATCTCTATGCCCATGTCTGGCGCTTCGAGAATCAGGACTTCACGATCATCGCCTTCTCGCTGCTGGTCGGCGCCTTCCTCGCCTTCCTCGTCGCGCCGCGGGCGTCGCGGCGGCTGGGCAAGCCCCGGGCGGCGATGGGGCTGATGGCGGCGGCGGCATTCTGGGTCGCCCTGCCCTACGCGCTGCGCCTGCTGGGCCTGTTCCCGGCACCGGGCACGCCCTGGCTGCTGCCGTCGCTGTTCGCCATCTATGCGCTCAACGTCACTTGCAGCATCTCGGCGACGATCCTGGGCGCCTCGATGATGGCCGATGTCGTCGAGCATTCGGAGATCGAGACCGGTCGGCGCAACGAAGGAGTATTCTTCGCCGGATCCTTCTTCATCCAGAAATGCTGCAGCGGGCTGGGCATCTGGGCGACGGGCCTGCTGCTCGAGCTGGTGCGTTTCCCCGCGGCGGCCCGGCCGGGCCAGGTGCCGGTGGCGACGGTGGACCGGCTGACCATTCTCTTCTTCGTCGTCTATGGCGTGCTCGCCCTGGCGGCGGCGGCGCTTTACCGCTTCTTCCCCTTCGGCAAGGCCGAGCATGAGGCGCGGGTCGCTGCGCTCGCCGTCCGCAATGCGGAAATGTCCGCCGGAAGCTGACCTTCCGACGGACATCCTTTCCTCCCCAGGAAAGTCGAGATCGGGCACGCGGTCCCTTATCCGTCATCCCCGCACAGGCGGGGATCCAGGGTTTCTGTGCCGTGCCGTTCTTGGCTCCGGATCCCCGCCTGCGCGGGGATGACGAGATAGGAGGAGGCGTCCACCCTTCAGGCCACGCGGCCCAGGCGGTGATAGAGATTGGCGTATTTCGTGGACTCGGGCGCGTCCTTCACCTTCTCGAGATGGGTGGCCACCGCCTCGCGGATGAGGCGGAAATCCTCGGTCGAGAAGACGGCGCGGCTGCGTTGGGGTTCGGTCATGGCAATCACTCCTTTCTCATGCTTTCAGGCGGCTTCGGTGGTGACGAACTGGGCGGTCTCGGTGCTCTCGGCGAGCGCGGTGGTGCTGCTGCTGCCGCCCGCCAGCGTGGTCGCGATCGCATCGAAATAGCCGGTGCCGACCTCGCGCTGGTGGCGGGTCGCGGTATAGCCATTGGCCTCGGCGGCGAACTCGGCCTGTTGCAGCTCCGAATAGGCCGCCATGCCGCGATCCTTGTAGCCCCGGGCCAGCTCGAACATGCCGTAGTTCAGCTGGTGGAAGCCGGCGAGCGTGACGAACTGGAACTTGTAGCCCATCGCGCCGATCTCGCGCTGGAAGCGGGCGATGTCGTCCTTGTCGAGATTCTTCTCCCAGTTGAAGCTGGGCGAGCAGTTGTACGCCAGCATCTTGTTCGGGAATTCCTTCCTGATCGCCTCGGCGAAGCGGCGGGCATCGTCCATGTTCGGCTTCGAGGTCTCCCACCACAGCAGGTCGGCATGCTCGGCAAAGGCCAGGCCGCGCTTGATGCAGTGATCGACGCCGGTGCCGTCCTTCAGCCGGAAAAAGCCCTCCGGCGTGCGCTCGCCGGTGAGGAACTCCCGGTCGCGCTCGTCGACGTCCGAAGTGATCAGGCGGGCGCTCTCGGCATCGGTGCGGGCGCAGATCACCGTCGGCACGCCGGCGACGTCCGCGGCCAGGCGCGCCGCGTCCAGGTTGCGGATGTGCGCCTGGGTCGGGATCAGCACCTTGCCGCCCAGGTGCCCGCACTTCTTTTCCGAGGCGAGCTGGTCTTCATAATGCACCCCGGCGGCGCCTGCGGCGATATAGGCCTTCATGATCTCGAAGCAGTTGAGCGGGCCGCCGAAGCCGGCCTCGGCGTCGGCGACGATCGGGGCGAACCAGTCGCGCTGGGCGCCGCCCTCCATATGCTCGATCTGGTCGGCGCGCTGGAGCGTGGCGTTGATCCGGCGGGCGAGCTCGGGCCCCGCATTGGCGGGATAGAGCGACTGGTCGGGATACATCTGGCCGGCGGTGTTGGCGTCGGCCGCGACCTGCCAGCCGGACAGATAGATCGCCTTCAGCCCGGCACGGACCATCTGCATTGCCTGGTTGCCCGAAAGCGCGCCGAGGGCGTTGATATAGTCTTCTTCCTGCAGCAGCTCCCACAGCTTGAGCGCGCCGCGGCGGGCGAGCGTGTGCTCGATGGGCAGCGAGCCGCGCAGCCGCTCGACATCCTCCGGCGTGTACGGACGCACGATGCCGTCGAACCGGCCGGTGGGGGCGGGGATCAGATCTTCGAAGCGCGTCGGCATTGTGTGTTCCTTGACTGGGTTGCTGAGCCTGTATGGGTATTTCTTGACTCCATTGGCAGTTGGCTTGCGCGTTCGTGAGGGTCGTGGTGTTGGTGTGCCTTTTCTTTGAGTTGAAAAGATGTAAATTATTTACAGAGTGATTTGACGTACTCGATATGAACATATCGAGAACATTGTTTGTAGGACAGCGCCCATCTTCTCGTCATCCCCGCACAGGCGGGGATCCGGGGTGGCAGCGCGATGTCCCCGTGTGACTCTGGGTCCCCGCCTGCGCGGGGATGACGGTGAAGGAGAGACGAGGCGTGGCCGAGCAGAAGCTCTTTGCGGGACATGCGGTGCGGCGCCTGCGCCGGCAGCTGCTGCTGACCCAGGCGGCGATGGCCGAGGCGCTGGGCGTGTCGGCGAGCTATCTCAACCTGGTCGAGCGCAACCAGCGGCCGGTCTCGGCCATGCTGATGTTGCGGCTTTCCGAAGTGTACGATTTCGATCCGCGCAAGCTGGCCGCGGCCGAGCCGGGCGGGGGGATGGAGGCGTTGCGGCGGCGGCTGGCCGATCCGCTGTTCGCCGATCTCGAGATCGACCGGCAGCAGATGGAGGAATGGCTGGCCGGCGCGCCCGGCGGCGCGGAGGCGTTCGCCCGCGCCTATGACCGGATCGGCGCCGGCGGGCCGGTGGCGGATGCGGGACCAGGCGATCCGGGCCGGCAGGTGCGCCGCGAGATCGAGCGCTGGCGCAACCATTTCGCCGATCTCGATGCAGTGGCCGAGGCGCTGGCCGACGCGCTGCGCCAGACCGCGGGCGATCCCTATGGCGCGATGGCCGAGCGGCTGCGGGTGAAGCATCAATTGTCGGTGCGCATCCTGCCCGCCGACGTGATGCCGGGGCTGCTCAAGCGGCTCGACCTCCATGCGCGCCAGGTGCAGCTCTCCGAGCTGCTCGACATGCCGGGCCGCACCTTCGCGCTGGCCGAGCGGCTTTCCCAGGAAGCACGGGGCGAGATCGAGGCGCTGGTGCGCGGCGCCGGGCTCGATCGCGCGGGGGAGCGGCTCTATCAGCGCCATCTGGTCGGCTATTTCGCGGCGGCGGTGATGATGCCCTATGGCCGCTTCCTGCGCGCCTGCGAGCAGACCGGCTATGACCTGGACGTGCTCCGCCGCCGCTTCGGCGCGAGCTTCGAGCAGGTGGCGCATCGGCTGACCACGCTGCAGCGCGTGGGTGCGCGGGGGCTGGCCTTCTTCCTGGTGCGGGTGGACCGGGCGGGGCAGGTCTCCAAGCGCTTCGCGGGGGCGAGCGGGTCGCCGCTGGTGGAGGGGCCGGGCCTGTGCCCGCTATGGAACCTGACCGAAGCGTTCGGCCGGGCCGACGAGACGCTGGGCCAGCTGGTCGAGACCGAGGACGGCGCGCGCTGGTTCACGCTGTCGCGGGCACGGACGCCCCAGGGCGCGCAGGGCGTGCGGGCGCGCTTCGCCCTGGGGATCGGGCTGGCGGCCGGCGAGGCGCGGTCGCTGTCGGCGGCGCGCGGCGTGGACCTGGCGGGCGAGGCGGTGCCGGTGGGGCTGGGCTGCCGCGCCTGCACCCGGCCGGACTGCGCGCAGCGCTCGGCGGCGCCGGCCGGACGCGCGGCGCTGGCCAATGAGCGCGAGAGCGGCGTCACGCCGTTCGGGTTCGTGGGGGATTAGGGGCGGATCGATGGTCGGCGGGCGCGTCCCATGGTAGCGCCAACCCATGGCAATGATCGGCACCTGCTATCTGGTATATGTGATGTCGCACGCGTTTCGCGAAGTCGCGGAGTGCTTCGTCGATCCTGACGATTACGGCGCGATCTACGCCGTAACTTCCAGCAGCCACACGCCGGAGATGACCAAGCCCTCCAGAGCCGAGTTGGATGCGGCGCATTGGGCGATGTTCCTGACCCTCGTGGATGAGCTCCCTCCGGAACTGAAAGCGCTGGCCGAAGCGCGCGGTTTCGACGCGTGCTGGAATGTCCATCGGCTGGATATCGAATCTGGCGAGGATATGGTCTCCGACGCTCTGGGCCTGCGCGGCTAGCGCCGGCAACAAGGGCGCCATCAGCCCTCCGCCAGTTCCCTCAGCAGCTCTTCCAGCTGCGCAAGCTGCTCGGGCATGCCTTCGGCGCCGCCAATGCCTTCGTCGAGCGCTTCCTTCGAAGGGTGGACCTCGCGGAAGGTCAGCAGGGTCTTGCCGTCCCGTTCCTCGAAGGTGACCGTGGAAATCGGGCCGTTGTCGCTTTCCTCATTGGTCCAGACGATGCGCTCGTTCGGGACGACTTCGATATATCTGCCGAAGAACGCCCAGACCCGACCGCCTTCCCCGTCGAACTCGATCCGGTAGCCGCCGCCGACGCGGACATCGAGTTCGCGGACGTGCATCGGCGCGCCGATCGACTTGGGCGCCCACCAGCGCTGGAACAGCTCGGGCGTGGTCCAGGCCCGATATACCAGGTGTGGCGGCGCATCGAAGATGCGGGTGACCTCGACTTCGGTGTCGGACTTGCGCGCTACCGTGGTGGCGCCGAAGTCACTGGCGTTCAGGCCCATCCATTCTCTCCTTGGCTTTGAGCTCCGCGATCACGTCGTCCAGCGCGTCGAAGCGGGCGTTCCAGCGCTGGTGGTAATTGGCGATCCAGCCGGCCTCCTCGGCCAGGCTCTGGGCGCCGAGCCGGCAGGTCCGCACTCGGCCGACCTTCTCGGTTACGACCAGCCCGGCGCGCTCGAGCACGCCGATATGCTTCTTCATGCCGGTCAGGGTCATGTGGAAACGCTCGGCGAGATCGGTGATCGACGCCTCGGCGCGCGCCAGCTGGTCGAGCACGCCGCGCCGGGTAGCGTCCGACAATGCGGCGAAGGAAGCATCGAGGCGGGCGGTAGCGGCATACTGAACCATATGGTTCAGTATTAGCGCGTGATGGCGTGCGGCACAAGTCCGGGGTGACGGTCAGGACTGGCGAGGGGGCTCCGGCCCCCGCCTCAGAACAATGTCGTCAGCAGGTAGAACAGCGCGCCCACTGCCGCCGAGGCGGGGATGGTGATCACCCAGGCGGCGATGACGTTGCCGGCGACACCCCAGCGGACGGCCGAGGCGCGGCGTGCCGTGCCCGCGCCGATCACCGCGCCGGTGATGGTGTGGGTGGTCGAGACCGGAATGCCCAGCGCCGAAGCGGTGAACAGCACGATCGAGCCCGCCAGCGAGGCGCTGAACCCCTGGTGCTGCGAGAGCTTGGTGATGCGCGAGCCCATCGTCTCGATGATCTTCCAGCCGCCGCTGAGCGTGCCGAGCGCGATCGCGATGTAGCAGGCGATCGCCACCCAGTGCGGCACCTCGAACTTCCCGTGCAGATAGCCGGTGGAATAGAGGAGCACGGTGATGATCCCCATCGTCTTCTGCGCGTCGTTGAGGCCGTGGCTGAGCGAATAGGCACCCGAGGAGACGAGGTGCAGCATGCGGAAGCTGCGCTCGGCGGTGCGCGAGCTGGCGCGCATGAACAGCCAGGAAGTGACCAGCATCACCAGCATCGCCAGGATCATGCCGATCGTCGGCGAGAGGACGATGGCGATCAGCGTCTTGTTGAGGCCGGTCCATTTGACGCCGGTGAGCCCGGCATGCGCCACGCCCGATCCGATCATCCCGCCGACCAGCGCATGGCTGGACGAGGAGGGGATGCCCTTGAGCCAGGTCACCACGTTCCAGAACATCGCGCCGATCAGCGCGCCGAACACCACCGCCGGGGTGATCAGGTTCTTGTCGATCAGCCCCTGGCCGATCGTGTCCGCCACCTTGTGCAGGCTGGGGAAGGCGATCGTCAGGAAATAGGCGGCGAAGTTGAACGCCGCGGCAAAGGCCACGGCATGGACCGGCTTCAGCAGCCGGGTGGCGACGACGGTGGCGATCGAGTTCGCCGCGTCGTGCAGGCCGTTCAGGAAGTCGAACGCCAGCGCGACGAGGATCAGGCCGACCAGCAGGGGAAAGGCGAGCTCGTACATCGGGCGGCGTCAGGAATGGTCGATCACGATGCCGTCGATCTCGTTCGCGACATCCTCGAACGCGTCGACGATCCGCTCGAGATGCTTGAACAGCTCGCGATGGACGGCGAAGCCCAGCGGGTCGCCGGGGCCGAGCTCCTTGAAGGCGCGCTTGAGGCCGGCGGCGTGGATCTCGTCGGCATGGCTCTCCATGCGCACCAGCCGCTCGGTCAGTTCGTGCAGGCGCGGGCCGTTGCGGGCGACGTCGCGCAGCAGCGGCATCGCCTCCATGGTGAGGCGGGCGGCATCGACGATGATCGCCGCCATGTCCTTCATCTCCTGGTCGAAGACGGTGACCTCGTAGAGGTCGATCGCCTGCACCGCCGCCTGCATCTCGTCGATCGCATCGTCCATCGCGCCGATCAGCGAAGTGATCGCGCCGCGATCGAAGGGGGTGAGGAAGGTCTCGCGGACCGTGCGCAGCATCTCGCGAATGATCTCGTCGGCATCATGCTCGCGCTCGATCACTTCGCGGATATGGTCGCGATTGCCGTCCGCAAGCAGCCGCGCGAGCGCGTCGGCACCGGCAACGATGGTGAGCGCGTGCTGCTCGAACATCTCGAAGAAATTGCCGGTCTTGGGGAGCAGGCGCTGGAACCAGGCGAACATGTGATGCACTTTCGATTTGCGGGCGACGGCGGTGAGCAGGCCGTTGCGCTGCGCCGCCGCCCTGAACTCGGCCGGGCCGAACGATCGGATGAGGTCGCTGAGATCGGGCTCGTCCACGGCGGCCGCGGCTTCGGCGAGGCTGAACCAGCGGCGCTCGCGCTGGCCCTGCTCCTTCCAGGCGACCAGCTCCTGGCTGACCGAGAGGGGGAAGACGTCGACGTCGATCATCAGCGAGGCGCCGTTGCCGCGCTTCTTGCGGTAGCGATAGGAGCCCAGCGGCAGCGGGCAGACCGGGCCGCGCACGCCGGCTTCCTCTTCCGCCTCGATCGCCGCGGCGGTGTGGGCGGGCATGCCGGCTTCGGGATTGCCCTTGGGAATCACCCAGCGCCCGCTCTCGCGCGACGTGACCAGCAGCACGCGCACCGGCGCATCGACGGCATTGCCTTCGGTGCGATAGGGCAGGGCGGCGATCTGGCGGATGGCGCGGACTCCGGGGCGCCGGGATGGCGGGTGCCGCGTTTGTTACAATTTGGTGTCAGGCGCAAGCCTCAGCCGCCCTCGGCTCCCCTCAGCCGCGCGTGCGAATCTCCTTGAGCCAGCGGGCCCGCAGCTGCGCGGGGCTGCCGGGGATCGCGGCGTCGAGGAATTCGGCGCCGGCGATGCGATCGAGGCGGAAGGTGCGGAAGCCGGCGCGCAGCTCGCACCAGGCGACAAGGACGCGAGTCGCGTCGCTATAGCCGATCATCAGCGGCCAGACCCGGCGCTGGGTCGCCCGGCCCTGCTCGTCGGCATAGTCGAGGTGCAGCTTGCGCCCGGTGCGGATCCAGGCGCGCAGCTGGGGAACGTCGATGCCGTCCCGCGGCCGGTCCCAGGCGGGCACGGCGCGCGCGGCGGGGTTGCCGAGGAACGGGCGCATCTCCTCGGGCAGCACGGCGGCGATCTTGGCGAGCAGGTCCTCGGCGGCGCGCGCCAGGCTCTCGTCGGCATGGCCCGCGACCCAGGTGGCGCCGAGCGCGACGGCATCGATCTCGTCGGTGGTGAGCATCAGCGGCGGCAGGTCGAACCCGCTTTCGAGGACATAGCCGACGCCGGCCTCGCCGCGGATCGGCACGCGCTGGCCGATCAGCGCGGCGATGTCGCGATAGACCGAGCGCTTCGACGTCTCGAGTTCCGCCGCGATTGCGTCGGCGGTCACCGGGCGCGGTGTGCGCCGGAGGATCTGGACGATCTGGAAGAGGCGATCTGCCTTGCGCATTTTGTTTTCCCTGGGCCGGCACCGCCATATCTACTGCCATGCTGCTGACACCATGCTGGCAGCAGCATGGCAGTAGGGCGAGTCCCGTGAGTTCAAACGGGAGCCAGGAAATGACGACGAAGACCTATCATGGCAGCTGCCACTGCGGTGCGGTGACCTTCGAGGCGGACATCGATCTCGCGGCGGGCACGGGCAAGTGCAACTGCACCTATTGCCGCAAGCGCCGCAACTGGGGCGCGCTGCTCAAGCCCGACCAGTTCCGGCTGCTCTCGGGCGAGGAGGCGCTGGGCGAATATCAGTTCGGCACCAAGAGCGGGCACCATCGCTTCTGCAAGACCTGCGGCATCGCACCGTTCGGCTCCGGCTATGTCGAGGAGATCGGCGGAGCCTTTGTCTCGGTGCAGGTGCTCTGCCTCGACGACGTGCCGCTCGAGGAACTGGAGGCGGCGCCGGTCAACTATGCCGACGGGCTGCACAATGCCTGGTGGCAGGAGCCGGCGGAGAAGGCGATCCTTTAGGTCCGGGCCGGAGACGAGCCCAATTCCCGTCATCCCGGCCTTGCGCCGGGGTCCCGCTATCTCGCCAGCGCAAGCAGCAGCGGGATCCCGGCGCAAGGCCGGGATGACGAAACAGGGATATGCGCCCCCAACCGAGGCTGGCCGCGGATGCGCTGTTTCGGGCCCTGGATCCCCGCCTTCGCGGGGATGACGAGGGAGAGAGAAAGAGCAAGGCCGGGGCGCGAACCCCGGCCTTTCTTCCTGCGCCGCGCGGCGGCTCAGAAGCCGGCGCTGAGCGTGACGAACGCCTGGCGCGGGGCCGAGGAGTGGAACACCAGCACCGTGCCCGTCGCATCGTCCGGCGCGAAGACACTGCTGTCGAAGTTCGAAGCGTAGCGCTTGTTGGTCAGGTTGGTGACGTTCAGCGCCAGCTTGAGGTCCTTCACATAGGCGAAGGAGCCATAGTCGTAGCTGATGCCCAGATCGAAGGTGGTGTAGCCGCCAAAGCTCTGGTCGTTGGTGTAGGTATAATAGCGGCGGCCGGTGTACTTGCCCTGCAGCGAGGCCGAGAGGCCGCCCTGCTTCACGGTCAGCACGCTGGCGAGCATCGTCTTCGGCGTATCGACCTGCTGCTTGCCCGCGGTGAGCTTGACCACGCAGGTGGTGGTGCACCAGTTGAGATTCTCGTCATAGGTCGACTTGTTGAACGAGGCCGAATTGTACCAGCTCAGCCACGGCACGGGCTTCCACAGCACGCCGAGCTCCGCGCCCTTGCTGGTGACGCTGCCGGCATTGTGGAAGCTGTTGCCGCAGCCCGGGTTCTGCTGCTGGTTGGTCGGGCAGGGATTATACTGGAGCAGGCGGTTGTCGAACTTGACGTAATAGCCGCTCAGCGCGACCTGCAGCGGGCCGCTGACATAGCGATAGCCGCCCTCGACGCTCTTCGACGTCTCCGGCTTCAGATACTTGCCCTGCGCGTCCCACACGGCCTGCGAGACCGACTGGGGACCGAGCTTGAAGCCGCCCTGGAACATGGCCATGTTCTCGGCATAGCTGGCGAACAGCTCATGGCCGGGCGCGACCTGCCAGTGCACGCCGACTTCCGGCAGGAAATTGTCCTTGGCCACCAGCGTGCCGCTGGCGAACTGGCTGGAGGCGGGCGGCGCCGCGACGGCGATGCCGCGGATCGCCCGGGCATCCGACTTGGAATAGGTGCTCTTGAAGCCGAAATCGATGCTCAGCGCGTCGTCGAACAGGCGCACCGTGTCCTGCACGTAGAACTGGTGCGTCTTCCAGTGCGTCTCCTGCACCCATTGCGAGGTGTTGGGCTGGCCGACCAGATACTGGGCCAGGCTGAACGGCCCGGTGACGTTGGTCCAGATGTAGCGCGCGGCGCTGCTGGTATTGTCCTCGACCCACAGGCCGGCCTGGAACTCGTTGAAGGCGACCTTCCAGTTGACGCTCGCCAGCACGCCGGTGCGGTCGATCGTGTAGCGCGTGTCGCGGATCTGGACCGGCACGTCGTCCGCCGTGGTCGTGGTGCCCTGGTTGGACAGGCCGGTGATGAAGTTGTTGCCGGCGCCTTTGTCGTTGTGATGATAGACCTGGGTGCGGACGCTGAGGTTCTTCGCCAGCTCGAACTCGCCGGCCAGGTAGAAGAGATTGTCGTTGCGCAGGATCTGGCCGTTGGTGAAGGTGACGTCGGCATTCTTCTGCGGCGCGGGCGCGGCGGCGCACTTGTACGGCGTGGTGGTCACCGTGCAGGCGGCGACGCCGACATAGGCCTGCCAGTTCGGCGCATAGCCGCCCCAGTCCCAGCCCAGGCGGTTCAGCATGTCCTTCGACAGATAGGCGTCGTCGGCCTGGTTGGTGCGCGAGAGATCGGCAAAGGCAGTGATCTTGATGCCGTCGGCCTTGTACTGGACCTTGGCGTTGAGCTGCTTGCCGGTGGACTTGTTATAGGCCGGCTGGTTCACGAACAGGTCCTGCTCGACATATTGGCCGGAGACATAGGCCGAGAAGCCGCCATGCTCGCCGGTGTCGAGGCGCACGAAGGTGCGCACGCTGTTCTCGCTGCCGACCGTCTGGCTGACGGCCAGCGCCGCGTCCTTGCCCGGATCGCGGCTCACATAGGTCAGCGCGCCGCCCAGGTTGCTGGTCGAGGGAATGGCGAGGCCGGCGATGCCGGTGGCGAGATCGGCGCGGCCGAGATTCTCGGAGATCAGCGCGCGGCTGATCGTGAGGCCGTTATAGTTGTTGTAGGCGCCGTCGCCGAGCGGCATGCCGTCCAGCGTGTAGCCGAGATGGGTGGTGTTGAAGCCGCGGACCTGGAGCGAGAGCGACTGCTCGTTGACGCCCAGCGCGTCGATCGACTGCGCCATCACGCCCGGCAGGAAGTTCAGCGCCTTCTGGACGCTGGTGCCCGGCGGCAGCAGGTCGAGATTCTGCGGCACCAGCGTCGAGACCGAGCGGGTCTGGCCGCTGCCGATGACGACGATCTCGTCGCCGCCATCGCCGTCATTGGCATCGACGACGGCGGCAGGGGCGGCGCTGTCCTGCGCATGCGCCATGGGCGCGAGCGTGACGAGGGCGGCCGAGGCCATCAGAAATGCATATGCGTGGCCGTGGCGCAGCCGGCGCGAAAAATCGGTCATGATCATTCCCATCCCAGCGGCCGGAGGGCCGCTCCCATGCGAGCCGCTAGGCAGGGTTCGCGTCGGTATCGTTACGAGTGTGCGTCGTTTCGGTGACGATCCACGAAGCTCGGTTTGTGTTGCCGATCGGCAACGATCGTGCAGGATGCGGCCGGGAACAGGGAGGTGGCGGGATGCGTCGTTCGGTGGGATATGGGCTGGCCGGCTTGCTGGTGCTGGCGGGCGTGGCGCCGGTATCGGCGGATACGCCGCCGGTGAATCTGGAGCCGGCGGTGCGCGCGGCGATGGCCGAGACCGGCGCCAGGGGCGTGGCGATCGCGCAGATCGTGGACGGCAAGATCGTCGCGGTGCGGACCTATGGCGCGCGCAACGCGAAGGGCGATCCGCTCACCGCCGACACCATCATGTACGGCGCGTCGCTGACCAAGGCGGTGTTCGGCTATCTGGTCACGCAGCTCGTAGCGGAAGGGAAGCTGGGCCTCGACAGGCCGGTCGCGGCGATGCTGGCGAAACCGCTGCCCGACTATGGCAATCTCGACGACTATGGACATTGGGGCGACCTGGCCGGCGACGAACGCTGGCGGCGGGTGACGCCGCGCCACGTGCTCAACCACGCGACCGGCTTTGCCAATTTCGCGTTCCTCGAGCCCGACGGGAAGCTGCGCTTCCACTTCGATCCGGGCAGCGGCTACGGCTATTCGGGCGAGGGCATCTCGCTGCTCCAGTTCGGTCTCGAGAAAGGGCTTGGGCTGGGCGTGGAGGCGGAGTTGCAGCGGCGCTTCTTCCGGCCGCTCGGCATGACCCGGACCAGCCTGATCTGGCAGGACGGCTTCGGCACCAACCTGGCGGACGGCTGGGACGCGCAGGGCAAGCCCGAGCCGCATGACGATCGCAGCCGGGTGCGCGCGGCGGGATCGATGGACACGACGATCCACGACCTGGCGATCATGACCGCGGCGATGGCGCGCGGCTATGGCCTGCCGAAGCGGTGGCGCGTCGAATTTGCCCGCGGCACCCAGGCGATTGCGAGCAAGACGCAGTTCCCGACGCTGAACAATCCGGCCGGGCCGGGCGAGGGGATCGATGCGAAGGCGGCGCTGGGCGTGATCGCCTTTACCGGGCCGCAGGGGCCGGGCTGGTTCAAGGGCGGCCATAACGACGTGACCGCCAATACGATGGTCTGCCTCGAGCGGGGCCGGCGCTGCGTGCTGATCCTGGGCAATGACGTGCGGATCGAGCGGGCCTTCCCGAAGCTGGTCCGCGCCGCGCTGGGCGAGACGGGCGTGCCGTATCGCTGGGAATATGGGTTCGGGGATTAGGTTGAAAACCCAAGCAAGTATCTGATTTTCCACCGTCATCCCGGCGCGGGCGGGGATCCCGCTGCTTCTTCCGTCAGCAAGGCAGCGGGACCCCGGCGCAAGGCCGGGGTGACGAAGGAGGAATATGAGTCCTCAACCTAGGTTGAGGACTCATTTAAGCCACGCGGTGATAAGGGCTACGAGAGCGATGGCAGCGAGGTAGTTTGTGGCATGCCGGTCGTATCTGGTAGCGATGCGTCGC
>JAESGN010000411.1_pt1 | contig 42423 bp, 34 predicted proteins | sample 9269731 | NCBI WGS metagenome assembly JAESGN01 (sample SAMN15720683, study PRJNA650826) | algae metagenome | isolation source: Mojavia pulchra JT2-VF2 and co-occurring heterotrophs from desert soil | place: USA: Cadiz Valley, Joshua Tree National Park, CA | collected 1998-06-08
CAAACGCTATCAAAATTATTCAGCGCGATTTCCCTCAAATGCAACTCTTAGAGTTAACTATTTCAAAACTCCCCTTATGATTGACTTAATTGAGGACAAAAAGCATTAGAGGATGTTAACTTTTTGAGCGATTCCGCCCCATACTCACCCGTTCAATTAGCTGAAAAGTCAATAATCTTGAAAACTATTATCTGCAAAGGTATCTAGAGATGGCAAAAACCTTTTCAGTGAAGGGTAAAATTGTAACTTAACAGGACAATCATCTGTTTGAGAGACCTCCAATTCAATTGTTTGTTGGTCTTCATTATCAAAGAGCAACTCGATTTGATAATTTGTCCAGAATTGCTCGCCTAGCTCATCTTCTAAATCGAAAAGCTGTTCCTCATCACCCCAGATATCTGACCACAGAACTAGGCGATTAGCACGGAAATCATTTTGACCTTTTTCATCTCCAACTACAAAATATACTTCAACATTTAAATCAAAACCAAACTCATCAACCTCTGCTTTTTTAATCTCACAGTTAACCACAATTAAGCTATCAGGGTTAACATTCACCATCTGCTGCTGTCGCTGTAATATTTCTTGAAATACATAATTAGGTAGTAATTTGGAACTCTCTTCCAGTGCAAGCTTTTGAGTTTCAGGAGAGTAACGACTTTTAAACTCTTGAGTTATTAAATTTAATATATCACCCGTTTTTACATTAACAGCTATCTTCTGATTTTGGGAATTCAGCACACATCCGTGATTCAAATTAATCTGCTTGCTAGTTGTCATAACTATTTATAATTCTTTGATTTCAAATGGCATACTGACTAATTAAACAACCCAGAGTTAGCTATGTAATGGCGAAAAGTTTCTTAACCAATATTTGGGTATTTTAGCGATTGATTATGATGTAGCGTCAGTGATTGCTGTCATTATATTTATATAATTAGTGCCTGACATTAATTCACAATTTTATTTTTCAAATAGTGCAGCTTTTTCTATTATTCAAAATCTGCATACTGAGGTGGACTAGCCCCAACTCGTTCTCGGATTCTGGGATATTTACCTGAAGGAACTGTGTCTGAAATGCTTTGGACATCAATTTGATGCCACCAATCATCACCAAAATCAAACCAGTAACCAAAAGCATCATCAATCGATAAACCCAACGACGCAATTGTAGTACTGGCAACATCTCCTGTAGGTGCTGGTGACAAGTCGGAACTGGAAAATGCTGCTTTTAAGCAGTAACGTCTGGCATTTGGATCTTGTGGCCCCCTGCCCCCAACTTGAAATTCGTACATATGTTCATCTTGTCGGTCAAATGCTTTGAAGATGATTTTATGCAGTTGGGCTAAAGTATTGCTGCCCTTAATCTCAATTGTGCGAGACACCACAGGATTGTCTGCGGCAAATTCTTCTGTAATTGGCCCTTCAACTAAAAACACCTCTAGCACGTATAGCGCATCTGGAGAGGAGCTAACTGCTTTTTGGGAAATACTTTCTGATTTTTTCGTTTTAGCCATACTCATTAATTGGTGATAACTGACATAGAACAAGTTTTGTAGACAGATAATATTTCATAAGTTAACAAAACCATGCTAGTTAAACAAAAATCCAGTAAAATTCCTAAAAATTAACTATTTCCGACCGTAGTGTTCTTAATGCACCACATCTATTTTTTGTGACTGCTGTTCAGAACAATGAACATTTTGAGCTATTTACTACTCAATTACCAAGAAAAATATTCTGGAGCTTTAACAACCCAGAATTTATCTAACAAACTTGTTAAATCAATCCGATTTTTTGATGAAAAAACTGACAATCATTCTTCCATTAGCTGCGCTATCTTTTGGCAGTGTAGTTGCTAACAGCCAGATAACTCCTCCCTCACCCAATACTTACACTCAATCGGTGAAGCGTGAAGTTTTGGCTAGCGGTTATCCAACAGGAAATCAAAAGCAGATTCTTGAGCTTGTGCGCTATACCATCGCACCAAGAACAAAACTACCTACTCATACTCATCCAGGAATGCAGATTGAACGAGTAGAAGCGGGAACTCTAACTTATACTGTTGTTCAGGGAGAAGCTAAAGTAACTAAAGCTAATGGCAGTCAATTAATTCTGAAGACAGGAAAAACTATACATCTGACAGTGGGAGATTCTCTAGTTGAACCGGGTGGAATGGTTCACTATGGAGAAAACCAGACTCACAAACCAGTTATTCTCTTGTCGGCTTCTTTATTTGATGCTAATCAGCCAAAAACTATCTTAACTAATCCAGAAAAAAGATGAATGTGGTCATAAATTTTGGCTTAAAGTGCCATTCGCTTTGGAATCGGTTAATCAGTGTAGAAAATCCTGAACATTTAGACCAAACCAGCAAAACTTAAACAAAACCCAACCCTTCACTCCATCCATTCCACCTAATCGGGAGCCTGTGCCACCAATTGACCGAACATCTGCGGCTCTTGTTCTTCCACCTGCACCATCACACCCTATCGCTCACCACCCGTTAGGGTACTCAAAAACTCCTTGACCGCATCAACTCCAATTTCTACCTGTTCCATTAACCTCACAGTATAGGATTGAAACTGCTTCCACCATGAATGGGGTTTTCTTATCCGTCCATACCCCCCCCAATTATTACTTCCCTCCTTATTAATGGAGGTTGGACGAGGCAAAGGCTACATCCTTTTCTTTGAGTCGATAGTGCCGAATCCGTATGCCAATCTCAAAGGGCCGATGAGATCCTTAAATAATTCGGCATTGGGCCTATGTATATTTGTTCGTTAACACAACAGGATTTGGGAAAATGCTGTATTTTCTTACATAGACAGCCAAAATTTTGTCAAGTATTATCCACGAAAATGAGTTTTGGAAATCTTACCAACTATCCTTACCCTAGTAGCAGACGAGTGATTATGGGTAGTCGCGGAGCCGTCGCAGCTAGTCAACCGTTGGCAACTATAGCTGGTATGGAAATGTTATGGGCAGGAGGTAGTGCGGTTGATGCTGCTATAGCGACGGCGATCGCACTAACTGTAGTCGAACCTACGGCTAATGGCATTGGTGCTGATGCTTTTGCTTTAGTTTGGGATGGGAAATTGCATGGTTTAAATGGCTCTGGTAAAAGTCCACAAAAACTGAGTGTAGAAAAGTTTGCCGGATTAAATGCTGTACCAAAATACGATTGGCGTGCTGTAACTGTACCAGGTGCAGTTTGTGGATGGCGAAGTTTGTGGGAACGTTGGGGACGTTTACCTTTTGAGCAGTTGTTTGCCCCGGCAATTCGCTATGCCGAGTCAGGGTTCCCTGTATCACCGATGGTTTCACTAGCTTGGAAACGGCTGGAACAAAATTATCTTTCGCTTGTAGGTAAAGAATTTGACTTTTTTAAAGAGGTATTTTTCCCAAATCACAGAGCGCCGAATGCAGGAGAAATTTGGCATTCTCCTGCACACGCCCAAACCCTGCGAGAAATTGCAGCAACTGGTGGTGAAAGCTTTTATCGTGGGAACATCGCTCAACGTATCGCCGACTTTGCCGCAGATACTGGTGGATACCTAACTCTAGATGACTTGGCAGCTCATCAAGCCCAATGGGTACAACCAATATCCACGAACTATCGGGATTTGACAGTGTGGGAAATTCCACCTAACACCCAAGGGATTGCAACTTTAATCGGCTTAAATATCCTATCCGGCTTTGAATTGTCCCGTTATCAGCGAGAATCCGCACAAAGTTACCATTTACAAATCGAGGCGATGAAACTAGCTTTTGCTGACGTGCATAGGTACATCGCCGACGAGCCTTTTTTACAAGTACCGACAAAGGATCTTCTGTCCTTAGATTATGCGGACATGCGCCGTGCTTTGATTACAGAACAAGCACTAGCTGTAGCTCTGCCTGGATTACCAAAAGGTGGAACAGTGTATCTCGCCGCCGCCGATGGCGAATTAATAGTATCTTTGATTCAGTCTAATTTTACAGGCTTTGGTAGTGGCATTCTTCCCGCAGGTACTGGCATAGCTTTACAAAATAGAGGCTACGGATTTACCCTTGATTTACAGCATCCGAACCATTACGCCCCAAATAAGCGCCCTTTTCATACGATTATTCCTGGCTTCTTGACTCAAGCTCATCAACCAATTGGGGCATTTGGCGTGATGGGAGGAGCGATGCAACCACAAGGACATCTGCAAATAGTGGTGAATTTGGCTGATTATGGTTTAAATCCCCAAGCCGCTTTGGATGCTCCCCGATGGCAATTTGTTTCTGATTCTACAGTGTTATTAGAGCAAACTATATCCCAAAATATAGCTCAAGGACTAGCTCAACGCGGTCATCATGTACTACAAAATCCTGATGATTTCTTTGGTCGCGGTCAAATTATTTACAAGCAAAATCAAGTCTTAATTGCTGGTTCTGAGTCTCGTGCTGATGGTTTGGCTTTGGCTTGGTGAATTCTGCCCATCTCAAGCAATGCCATTGAGCTAAACTACTGACTTACACCCGTCCGCAAAGTGAACAGCTAAGAGCCATTGACCTATATATCCATGGAAACTTTCCTGCTTCCCTCTCGCCCCTAACCCCCTAATTGTCTAATTAGTATGCAAAGCAGATAAACTAAAAAAGGAATCTACGAGCAGCAAAAACAAGCGTGATAGTAAAGAAGCCACGTCATCGTCCACAAAGGAGTTTTCCTAACGCTCAACGTATAATTGTGGAATGTGAGCTTACTGAATGTATCCATTGTGGAACTCGCTGTCGCCGCGCCCATTCAAATCACGCACTGACATTGGTTGTCACGGTGTTGTTGCTCTTGCGCCAATAAACGCACAAGTTATTGCATCAATCCGGTGCGATCGCCCCAAACCCAAAACTAAGTCATCCATTCCACCCAATCGGGAGCTTCGGCCACCAACTGCCCAAACATCATAGGCTCCATCTCCTCAAAAGCCACCATCACCCCCCAACGCTCATCACTTGTGAGGGTGGAGAGCAACTCTTTGACTGATTCCACACCATCTTTCACTCGTTCCAAAGCCAACACCGCGTAAGATTTAACCTGCTGCCACCATGAATGGGTGGAGTTTTCTTGTCCGTCCAGACCCCTGCAATTATCATCTGTGGGGAATGTGGACAGTAATGTTGTGTCACTTACTTGTTTTTGTAATCCTATATTATTATTGACTGACACCAATTCCCGATTTAACCACCTAGAGAAAATCGTATCCCGCCCATCATCAGTCCCAACAAACTTATAAACGCACTCCCGCTTACCTCTCGGCCCCAACCGACCAACATACGACAAGCGCAAATCAATCTTGTCCAACAATTTCTGTGCGATTGCCTTCGGCAGTGCGCTCAAGCGCAATCGCCACAGGGGTCAGTTTCTCCGAAATAGTCACATGAAGATAATTCTTGATCAGAAACCGATGCTGTAGTGCAATCGCCTTAAACTCCTGCATCCGTTCATCCGAAGAACGCAACTTCTCGCCAGATGTGAGCAACTGCAACAGATTCAGTTCTTCTAACAACAACACAGAAGACATCATCTGCCCTTTGTTGAAGTCGGGTTTCCAAATGGCATTCTCCCCAGCTTCAGCCTGCGCCTTCGCCCGTTTGCCATCACGCTTAGTCAAGAATTCCCGCCCCAGCGTCAGATAGTAGTGCAGCCGCAGTTGGGGATACCAAGAGTCGTCATCTTTCTCGACCAAATCAGGTGTCACTTCAACTTCATAGCGTCGAGATAATTCAGCTTTACGCTGCTGATGTCGTTCGGCTGGGGTTTTCGAGCGTTGGTTTTGCAGTTTCTTCAGCTGGGCATCAGATATATCTTCAGAATTGGCGATTGCCTCCGGCAGTGCGCTCCGCGCAATCGCTTGAAGTTCTTGTGCATACAACTCCTTTGATGCAGCTTTTACTTCTTTGACAATTTCCCCACCCTCATCAGAATCTGCATCATCCGCATCGATAATGGTATACCCATCAGCCACCAATCCTTTCAGCACAAACTCCTGATAGCGCTTCATTTCGACGTTAATCACACAAGCGCGTTTACCCCAAGCTTGTAAAGATTCGGGTTGGAAATCCTGATCAATGTAGCTGTAATCCTGATTATCAGCCGCAGACAAAAGAGCAATGTTAGCCTGTGTCGCAACGTGCTGACTCCGCAATAATCCACCAATAGAAGTTGAACCATTCCCCAGCTTCAAGAGTTTATCCGAAGTTATTGAGAGGATATTGGTTAAAATAAGATTAACCTTTAACTAAGATTAGTTAAAGCGCTAAAAGATAAGGTACTTAACATTCGTCTATAGCAAAGCAATTAACTAAGTGAAATAGAAATCAAATCAATTTCACTAATTTTGCCAATTTTATTCACTCAAAGAAATGAACCAGCAGATAACAGTTGAATTAGAAAAATTTGTACCTCCGAGTCCTGGGGCGTGGGAATTGGAAAGTACTCATGTCCCTCGTCCGATCAGTCGTTGGTTAGCACCAATTTTTGTACCTGCTTATATGCGTGGTTTTAAGGCCACTGGCGCTGAATATGGGTCATTGGTGGACTATATAGAGGTAGTCACGATTAATGGCTTTATGTACATTTGTCCCCGGATTGTGGGAGTACCCAAAGGAGCCAAAGGAACGCCACCCTACTTGATTTATAAGCTGAGTAATTGGCTCAATCCAGAAGTTCGCAAGCGGATCAAAAGAGCTGGTGAAGTGTTTGAGAAAAAGCTGTGGCGGGAAGATGTCAAACTCTGGGATCAAGAATGTAAGCCTGCTTTGGCGAAGAAAAATTTAGCTCTGCAAGCAGTAGATCCTGAAAAACTGTCAACTGAAGACTTGATTAGCCATCTCAATGCTTGTAAACAGGCGATGAGTGAGGCGATTTATTACCACCATCGCTTTAATAACTGCGCTCTGACACCGCTAGGAGATTTTCTAGTTCATGCTCAAGAGTGGACAGGATTGCCCACTCACAAGTTGTTAGAGTTAATGCAAGGCTATAGTCCTGTCTCAGCTGGAGCGATGGCAGAATTAGAGCGATTAGCCCAAGTTGTTTGCCAGCACCCTGAAGCACTCGCTCAACTAAAGTCTGATCTGCAACCTGGGGAAATTTTGCGAACGCTACAACAATCATCATCAGAAATCGCCTCTGCTACTAATGATTATCTGGACTTAGCAGGAATGCGGGTGATTACAGGTTATGACGTAGCTGATTTGCGAGCAATCGAAGTGCCCGAAGTGCTGGTGAGAGCAATTCAAGAAGCGGTAGCCAGCGTGGATCATCATCAACAAGTTGCTCAAATGATTGCTGAAAAAACCAATCAAGTCCGCACGGCTGTTCCAGAACAACATCGTCAAGGCTTTGATGATCTTTTAGCAGAAGCTCGATATACCTACCGCATTCGGGATGAACGTGTTTATTTTAACGATGCTTGGACAACTGGGATTGCTCGTCAAGCAATTCTCGCTGCTGGGAAACGTTTAGCTGAAGCAGGAAAAATTTTTGCTCTTGATCATGCAGTAGATTTCACTAATGAAGAATTAACTGCCGCATTATTGGGTAAAGATGCCCCCTCTGCCGAACAAATTGCTCAATATGTCGAATACCGCACGACCAAAACCGTCGCCGATGTCCCCACTCACCTTGGTCATCCTCCCTCCCCACCACCACCACCGGAATGGCTACCACCGGATGGTGCGAGGATGACGCGGGCTGCCAATGCAGTTTTATCGAATATATTTGCTCCTCCCGCCCAACAAACACAAGTGCGAACTCTTAAAGGATTACCAGCTAGTCCTGGTCAATATGAGGGCATTGCTAGGTTGGTGCTAAATCCAGATGATATGGCAAAGGTACAACCTGGCGAGGTGGTAGTCGCGCGGATGACTGCCCCTGCTTATAATGTACTGTTGCCGATTATTAAAGGAATTATCACGGATCGGGGTGGTTTACTTTCCCATGCGGCAATCGTGGCGCGAGAGTATGGACTGCCGGCGGTAGTAGGCTGCATGGATGCGACGAAAATGATTCCGAATGGTGCACGCATCCAAATTGATGGGGCAAAAGGTGAGGTGAAAATTCTTTGATGATACCTGTTCCCTTAGTTGAAGCCTTTGAGCAAGCTTGGTTAGGTGGTAAAGCGGTACAACTAGGGGCGGCACTCCGTGGCGGTTTGCCTGTTCCCCCTGGTTTTGCTTTATCGGTGGATTTAGTAGATGCAATCGCTTCTGGCGACGAGTCAACTTATCAATTGGTGCTACCTTTATTACCGGAACTTGGCGGGGTGGTGGCTGTTCGTTCTTCGGCAGTAGGAGAAGATTCTGCTAGTGCCAGTTTTGCAGGCCAGCATTTAACTTGTTTAAATGTGCGATCTGACAGCCAATTACTCATAGCTATTAGGAAAGTTTGGGCATCTGGACGCAGTGAATCAGCTTTGGCTTACCGTCAACATTTAGGTATTTCCGAACCGCCCCAAGTCGCGGTTGTTGTTCAGCAATTAGTTCACCCTGATTGTGCAGGGGTGATGTTCACTCGCAATCCTGTGACCAATGCTGATGAAATAGTCATCGAGGCTGCGTGGGGATTAGGGGAAGCGATTGTCGCAGGATTAATTACACCCGATCGCTACCGCTTAAATCGTAATGGCCAAGTGTTAGAACAAACGCCTGGGTTTAAAGATTTAGCTATCCAACCATCTGCGGAAGGAGGAACTATCGAAGTTGAGGTAGATCCTGCCCAAATTGAGCAGTTGTGTTTGGATCAAGTTAATTTGCAAAAATTAGTAACTTTAGCTACTCAATGCGAACAGTATTTTCAGAAATCTTGGGATATTGAGTGGGCTTTTAAGGACGAAACTTTGTATTTATTACAATGTCGTCCGATTACTCGAAGTTTTGCTTAAATTCCTAATTTTGGGAGAGACCGGAAATACCTGTCTTTTTACTGAAATTTATATTCATTTTGCTCCTAACACCAATTTAAAAAAAGAATGCGACAGATACGCACTGCCAATCCTTGTTATATCTGGCTTCCTTAATTTTGAATTTTGAATTGTAATAACACTGTGGAAGAATTAAACCAAAAACAATCATGGGCTGAACGGGCATTACTACTAACAATCGGTCTAGGGGCGATGCTAGCACCCTTAAACTCGACCATGATTGCGGTAGCTTTACCTCGTTTAATTGCCACCTTTGATACTACTGTGACGGCGGCTAGTTGGCTGGTAACTACTTATTTAATTGCGATGGCTGCGCTACAACCAGTAGCAGGTAAATTAGGCGATCGCATCGGTAGGCGCGGCTTAATTTTAGGTGGTTTTATTTGCTTTGGGGTGGTATCAATCGGCGCGGCGGTAGCACCAAATTTACCGACATTAATTTTCTTTCGGTTGTTGCAAGCAATTTCTGGAGCGATCGCTATTCCTAATGGTACTGCTTTAGTGCGGGAAGTTGTTCCCGCCCATCGTCGGGCTACGAGTTTTGGGTTAATCAGTGCGTTGATATCTTTAGCTGCTGCAATTGGCCCTCCCTTGGGTGGTTTATTAGTGCAATTAGCTGGCTGGCAAGCGATTTTCTATATCAACATTCCCCTAGTTGTAGCCGCAGTTAGCTTAGGTTGGTGGACAATTCCGGCACATGGGGTAGAAAGTAGCAGGCAATCATTTGACTTCATCGGTGCGCTATTACTAGCAATGGCATTATCGGGAATTGCTGCCATTTTTACCCAAAGTCGCCATAGCTCTACCTTAGTGCCAAACTCGATTAACTTAATTTTAGTAGTAGGATTGATTATTGTATTCTTGTGGCATGAATTACGCCATCGCGATCCGGTGATTCAAATTCGTTTCTTCCGGCATCGAGTCTTTGCTGCGGCGAATGGGGCAGTTGGTTTAAGTAACTTAGCAATGTATGTCACTATTCTTGCCTTACCTCAGCTATTAACTCAACAGGGCAGTTGGAATGACTTTCAAGTGGGATTGGTGCTGTCTGCGCTCTCTGGAACCTTAATCATCAGTTCACCTTTTGGTGGCCGCTTGGCAGATCAATTTGGTCGTCGTTGGCCGACAGTTGCCGGTTTAGCTTTATTAACTATTGGTTTTGTACCATTAGCTATTACTGCCGGAAAAATCAGCCTTTTACCTTTAATTGTTTGCTTGGCAATAGCTGGGACGGGGCTAGGTGTTTCTATGACTGGGTTGCAAACATCGGCTATTGAAGCATTACCACCACAAGAAGCTGGGGTTGCGGCTGGAGTATTCTCAACAAGTCGTTACTTGGGTAGTATTGTGGGATCGAGTTTACTTGCTAGTTTACTTAAGTCAGCCTCAGGTGAAGATAGTAGATTTGGGGCGGTATTTTTATTAGTAGCGAGCGCTGCTTTCGTTTCATTTTTAGTTAGTTTTGGTTTACAAAGCAGAGTAGTTCTAGCTAATCACCAAGAAAGCTAAACTTTGCCTAAACCTTAAAAGGGTGGTTACCAAGTTACGGTTACTGTTGGCGAATGTAGTATATGACTGTAACTTCAAGTATTACGTAGTCAAAATCCTACAATTAAAATCGTTTGAATTTCCTCATACTTGTAGTTTCCTCATACTTGTAGCTTTGATAAACCAGTTTCGCAGAATAGCGCTTTCCGCCCCTCACGGGGATCTGGGCGATTATCTATAAATTTTTGTAGTTCTGTAGTTCTGCGATTGCCCTTGTAAATGCTGGTTTATCATTGTTAGCTCTTAGACAGATTTTACCTCCGTATTATCTCTTAGGCTTTTTCAAAAATTAAATATGATTCTATAAAATCTTATGTTATGTCTTTAACACTAAGCTCTTCCAACTAAAGAGAACACTCGGTCATCTAGAACCCAAGAAGCAAGGTGGGACAATGAAAGGTAAATTGGATGAGTACGGTAGTGAATTAGCCGAAATGGTTAAAAGCCATCCAGACGCAACTTTATCAGAATACTGCGAGTATTTTGGAGAAAAGAATAAAGTTGTTGTGGCAGCACTTAACCCAGAAGAATCTATCGCATACCTTCGCTTAACTAGCATCAAGGACGAATCAGTTTTAGTGGTCACACACTTGAAAGACCCAATCATGGATGAGGTCGTCAATGTCCATAACAACGATGATATAACCCTTTTTAGGTAGTCAACAGCCAAGAGGCGTTGTTGCGTGAATAGGCAAAATGGTAAATTTTACCTATCACCAATGTTTTCTAGCCGCCTAGCCCAACGATGAAGACGAAAGCCCAGTATAAAGTTAAAAATTGGAACGCTTACGATGCAGCATTAAAGCTTCGAGGCAGTATAACCTTCTGGGTAAACGAAGAGATAATAGAGCAGTGGCGCAACCAGCAGAAAACTGGGAAAAAAGGAGCATCGAATTATTATAGTGACGTGGCGATCGCCACTATGGGAACAGTTCAATCGGTGTTTCATTTACCAGGGCGACAAGCAGAGGGGTTTTTAGAATCGCTGTTCACGCTCATGGGAATTGAGCTAGAAGTCCCAGACCATTCAACGCTATCTCGTCATTTAAGCAAGTTGTCGGTGAAACTACCTGTAGTGCCAAAAGATGAGGCTGTCCATGTAGTAGTGGATTCAACGCTTTGTGAAAGTGTATGGTGAAGGTGAATGGAAAGTCCGCACACATGGAGTAGGTAAAAGACGCACATGGCGCAAGTTGCATTTAGGAGTTGATGAGGGGAGTGGCGAAATCCTGGGTGCAGTGGTGACTACTAATGATATGGCTGATTGCGAGGTACTGCCTGACATATTGGAGCAGATTGATCAACCGATAGAGCAAGTGTCCGGGGATGGTGGCTATGACACAAAAGGTTGTTATGACACCATTTCACAACACGGGGCGAGAGCGATAATTCCACCACGCAGCAACGCCAAAATTCAACTTCCCTCAAACACTCAAGCACTGCCGTATCCCAGGGATGAGAATCTGCGTCGAATACATCAAGTTGGACGCAAGCAATGGAAACTTGAGAGCGGGTATCATCGCCGTTCTTTGTCTGAGACTGCTATATTTCGGCTCAAGATCATTTTTGGTGGCAAGTTAAGACGACGCTTTTTTGACAATCAAGCTGTCGAGTTATTTTTACAATGTGCTGCCCTGAATCGCATGATCCAGTTAGGTAAGCCTGACTCTTATAAAGTCGAAGGCTAATTCCTATCCTGACTTCGGATTGGAGTGTCCTTTTTTCCTTTCATGCAACAAAGCCATTCGCAATTAATAAAGGCAATTTGTACAAGGGTTTGTTAATCAACAAGTTCTGTTTAGATTAATTCTAATAACATCTGTTCTAAAATATCTTGCAGTAGTTCTTCCTCAGAGGGATGCAGAGAAACTGGCCCAGCAAGAAATTCTTGAATAGTCAGTTTCTGCTGTTGAAAATCTTTGACAAAATCCCGAATTTGAGAAACAGCTTGAATTTGAGATTCGATTGCTTCAACCATTCCGGCTACAGCATCAATACCTTGTTTTGCTGCTTTGCGGGAACTAGCAACCATTGCTCCTTCTGGAGTATTTTTTGCTTTACGGAGTTCCTGTTTTAAATTTTCATATTGAGCCAAAAGGATTTGATTTTGCTGTTCTATATGGCGACATTTGCGAGTTAAATCATCTTCATTATTGAGATCGACAGCTTCCCCAACTTGTTGACGAGATTCAATTTCTAGCAACCTTGCCAAATCTCCTTCTTGGTAGGCAATATTTATCTCCTGCATAATTTGGGTATGATATTTTTGTGTTTCGCTATCAGGTGCCTTATCGGGGTGAAAGATTTCAGCTAACCGCAAAAATGTGGAGCGAATTTTTTGTTGTGTCTCGGTTCTAGCCCCAGCCCCAAGTGAGGTAGTATCAGGTGCTTGCCACTGTTGATTTTGATGAGGATTTTCGGGAGCTTGAGCGGAGAAATCTTATTCTGTAGGGTCAAACTCTTCGTTTGGCTCTGCGTGAAATTGGCTTGCGTCGGGTTTGATGCTGATAATTCCGGCAAACTGTAGTTGACGATAAACTGCTTGTATCTTTTTGAGAGTTTGTTTACCAAATTTTCTAGTAGTAAAGATAGTTTCAAACAAAGCGTGAATTTCTTGGTCGAGTTGGGCGATTTTTTGGAAGCTCTTAGTAGTTTGATGTACTACATCTGTGGCTAAAGAACGCGTCCTTTCGACAAAGTTATTTAGTTCAGTCCGCTTTTTCTTAATCTGCTTGAGGATGGATTGGTGTTGTTTTTCTAAAAATTCTAAACGCAGATGTAATTCGGAAAGAGCCAGTCCGGTTGCAACCGTAGAAGGGGATGAAGATGTGGTGGTTCGAGGCATAGAAAATTTATGCTGTTTCCAAGGTGAAAAGAATGATAAAGATACAAGCATCTCATTGATAATACACGAATAGATAAATCTTGGAACTAGGGCGGGTTATTGGGTAAAAGTTTCACTCTTAGAACAAGAGCGCTCGCTACATAAAAATCTAGTCCTGAGATGAGATTTTTATCAGCGTATTTGATTTATAATTTTGAATTCGTCTAATTTGGGAGAAGCTCAAAAGTTGTATGTTCAGCCTAAGTTCCGATCTGGTGCGCGTCTATCTGCAAGAAATTGGTCAGTTTCCGTTATTAACCTCTGACCAAGAAATAAATTATGGCAGACAGGTACAACAATTGATTGCCGTCGAGCAGCAACAGCAGCAGTTAAGTCAACAATTGAATCGCCAACCCACACCCTTTGAACTAGCCAATTTTGTCAATAAAAGCGAAATTGAAGTAAATCAAATCTTCCAGCAAGGTCAGCGAGCCAAGCAAAAGATGATTACCGCTAACCTGCGGTTGGTGGTGTCCATCGCTAAAAAATACCAGCGTCGCAATCTGGAATTTTTGGATTTGGTTCAAGAAGGAGCAATTGGTTTACAAAGAGGGATAGAGAAGTTTGACCCCAATCGAGGCTACAAATTGTCAACTTACGCCTACTGGTGGATTAGCCAAGCAATCTCCAGAGTGAATGGTGTAGCCTGCTATTTTGATTTTAATAATCTAGAGGTAGATGATGAACATTAATTATCACAAAGCCGCACTTTGCGATCTAAATCTTGTTTTGGAACTGGTTGAGGAGTTTCATGAAACCGAAAACTTACCATTTGATAAAAATAGCGATCGCCATGTACTCATACAATTTTTGAGTAATGACTTTTTTGGACAAACATGGCTGATTAGGCAAGAGAATGAGGTCATTGGTTATATTGTTTTGACGCTAGGGTACAGCCTAGAATACAGAGGTAGAGATGCTTTTATAGATGAATTTTATCTTCGTCCAAAGCATCGAGGACAAGGGATTGGTACGCAGACTTTGATGTTTGCAGAGGAGATTTGCTATAGTCTAGGAGTTCAAGCCCTTCATCTAGAGGTTGATTTTGAAAATCCAAAAGCCCAACGCCTTTATCATCGAATTGGCTATCAAAAACATGAGCGTTTTCTAATGACAAAGCTCCTGAATGGAGAAGCTTAAAGAAGAATTCAGCTATTTACCAATTCTGGAGCAGAGCCGGAATTTCCGAAGCTCAGGTCAGAATCAATTTATTTGCTTTTCCGGTCAAAATAGTTTGAGCAGCTAAAGATTCCGCATTCAAATATTTATGATTATATTTTGTTTACATTTAATTTCCGCTTGAGAAGGCTCCCTACTCCGTCAAAACTAATTATCAACATAACTATGCTAAAGTTTGGCTCAGGGATAGCCTGTCCAGAAACAACTTGAAGAGAAGATTTGTAATTGGATATCGAATGAGTAATTGTCGAGTTGAGGGATCATATAAATCAATTACTCCCGGAAAGCTAAAATTTGGTCTGCGGCTCGCTGTCCACTACGAATAGCTCCTTCCATATATCCACAATATTCAACCTCAGCCGTATGTTCTCCTGCAAAAATGACTCGTCCAGCAAAGTACGGTAACTTAGAACGCCAGTTTTTCAAGTCACCAGGGGCAAAGTAGCAGTAAGATCCCCGTGACCAAGGATCTGCACCCCAGTCATGGGTTGCGCTAGCACTCGCACTAGGGGCATTTGGATAAAGTGTGGATATTGTTTTTTGTGCTAACTCAACGTCAAATTCAGTTACATTTCGGCTTGGTTTACCACTACTTGTATAAGCAAGAATTCCCGCTTCACCTGGCTGGGTTAAAGTAGATTCCCAGATAGTTTGATAAGGTGTGTCTGTCACTAGTATGCCAAAACTGGATGGTTGCCAAAAACGCTTGGGGTACTGAAGTAAGGTTTTAACTGAGACCCCATAAGGTAAGTAGGAGATCGCTTCTCGTTGTGCCTGTGTTAGCCCAACTTCAATAGATAAATGCCGCAATACACTCCAGGGAACTGTGACCACAATCGAGTCACTCAATACTTCAACTTGTTGTCCTTGGAGAGTTTTAAGACTTACGCTCAAGGCTTGTTGTTTCTGCCCAATCCGCACTATTGGTGTGTTTAGATGAATGCGCTCACCTAAAAAACGAGCAAATGCGCTAGTTAGTTGAGTATTGCCACCGCGAATCCGAAGAGTCCGATCGCCAGAAGTACCACTGTAAGCAAAAAAGCCAGCTCCTATTGCATCTGGATCTGCTGTATACAGCCCATAGGATTGCTGACTAATCACTTTGTGGGCAAATGGAGTAATCGAATTTGCTGCCAACCACTGGGCTAATGTTTGCTCAGGGTCGGCACGCTGTTCTAATAATTGGTCTAACTGCTCATACGCATCATTTAAAGAAACTTGCTGTTGAGAAGAAAGCGTTTTTTGAGTCGAGAAAATTCCATCTATGTAATAGCCAAGGTCATCTGGAAATTTCAAGGCAGGCTCAAGTGTGAGGTTGAATTGAGCGGCATAAGACATTAGTGCTGTGTGATCTTCATCGACAAACTCTGCGCCCAATTCACCATGTTGCTCGGCTTCCAAGAATACAGTTTTTACTCGCCCGCCTACTCGATTGCGGGCTTCAAATACTTGCACATCAAACCCAGCACGAGTCAGTTCATAAGCAGCTGTTAGCCCTGCCAAACCAGCCCCAACTATAATTACACGTTCGCTCATTAGCACTCGTTCAACTACTGCATACCATCAGCTAAAATAAGCCAATTGTTTTCAAGTTTTAAGCATTAGCCTAAAATTTTGTCTTGGTGGCTTAATTCCTGCCCATAATCGCATACTAGGTTAACTGTCTCTTCTATCTACTGGAGTGTTATTCGACTAGAAGCATTTCACCGAGTCAGCCTTGTAAACGCAGAACTGAAACGAGCGTTTTTCTCACGTATACAAAAAACCTACACCTGGGTAGCAAAGGTAACACCAACTATCCAGTCTCCGAATATCAATTCCAAAACGCTTGACCATACATCATTTTATCAAATTTTCAAACTGCACAATGGGGGTACGAATGCCGTTTTCAGATCGAAAATTACCCTACCCACTCCACCCAATCGGGAGCTACAGCCACCAATTGACCAAACATCTGTGGTTGGTTTTCTTCTATCTCCACCATCACTCCGGGGAATTCATCACTCGTGAGGCGGGAGAGAAACTCTTTGACAGATGAATTATTTAGGCTCATCTAAAAAGAAATTACTTTGCGCTTGCAAACAAATTTTCACTGTGTATTTGACGGTAACTACAAGTGTTAAAGATGAGTATAAAAGCGTGACTAAGCGTTTTTGAAGCGAGCGCGATCGTGTATTTCATCAAAGTCAATGATTGGCCCCTTCGGTACAATTTGATTTGGATTGATCTCAGTCATACTCATGTAATAAGCACGCTTTGTATAGTCTAGATTGCATGTTACTTTAAACCCAGGATGCTGATATAAATCCTTGAGATAATTCCAGAGGTTGGGATAGTCGAGAATGCGCCGCAAATTACACTTAAAGTGACCATAGTATACCGAATCAAAGCGATACAGGGTAGTAAACATACAAATATCGGCTTCCGTCAGTTGATGACCACATAGATATCGCTGTTTGCTCAAAACAGTTTCCCAATAATCTAAATTCTCGAATAGTTCAGTGACTGCATCCTCATAAGCTGCTTGCTTAGTTGCAAAACCACAGCGATAGACACCAGCATTAATTGGCAGATAAATCGCATTGATCGTTTCATCAATCTGACGTTGTAAGTTGCGTGGGTATAAGTCTAATTTCTGTGTTGCTATAGAAGCAAACTCCACGTCAAACATCCGAATGATTTCAAGAGATTCATTGTTGACAATTGTTTGAGTTTGCTTATCCCACAACACCGGAACCGTAACTCGTCCCGTATATAGCGGTTCGGCTTTGAGATAAATTTCTTGCAAATATTGAGCGTGATTTACCCAGTCAGGGATGGCTCCAGGCGCTTGAGTAAACATCCATCCCTTGTCACTCATAATTGGATCGACAATAGAGATCGAGATCGCATCATTCAAGCCTTTAAGTTCTCGCATGATTAAGGTGCGATGTGCCCACGGACAAGCCAAGGAAACGTAGAGGTGATAGCGTCCTGCTTCCGCCTTAAACCCACTGTTTCCATCGGCACTTACGCGTTTGTGAAATGTTGTTGGTCTCGGTTTACCATTAAAATCTAATTCAGTGTTATCAGTGTGATCAGTTGTCCATTGCCCTTGGATCATCATTCCTGATGGCATAATTCCTTCCTAGCCCTACAAAAGAGCTAAATACAAAATTTATTGATTGAGAAATTTGGAAAATTACTTCAGGCTGATTCTTTTGTATTTCTGAAATTGATAAAGTTCTTAAAACTTGTTGACAAAAACGGCTGACAGTCAAGGAAATGAGTCTAAAGTTCCTGACTCTCGTGCGATCGCTCCTCAACGGGTGCAACTCACCCCAATCACTTCCCCCAATCGAGAGCCATCGCCACCAATTGACGAAATATCTGCGGCTGGGTCTGTGAAATAGTCATCTCACTAATGCGAAATTAAAAACATATCTACTGGACATTCGGAAATAGTCTTATTTGAATGGGTAGTATGTTGTATCGCTGTTGATTCAACTGATTTTCATGCAATTGAGAAGCCCAGTTGTACCAAATCATCTCACAAAGGACTTTATGATTAAAAATATATCTATCAATTCTCCTGCTCCCCATGAATCTTTCAAGCAAAAGCCAACCGACGAGGTAGTTATTGTGCGCCCAGATGCCGCAACACTGGCTGGCGAACGGTTATCGCATTTTGTTGGGATCAGTGGAAATACAACGGGTGCGAAGGGAATTTCCATGAATCTCGTGATTATTCCTCCTGGAGGAATTGCCGAGCCACACTTTCACCCAGATCATGAAACGGCAATTTATATTCTCAAGGGTCGGGTTGAAGTCTTTTATGGGCAAGGACTAAAGCAATGCCAAGTGTGTGAAACAGGGGATTTCGTTTTTACTCCCCCAGGTGTTCCGCATCAACCTCGGAATCTGAGTGCAATAGAACCCGTTTATGTACTAGCTGCTCGCAACGATCCAAACGAACAGGAGGAAGCCGTACTCTACGAGCCGATGTTGGATAGTTAATAGTTAAGTCTGCTTTAGTGTTCGTCTGCTCAAGGGGCGCAAGAGAACTGCTACAAAGCAAAAGTAAAGCAATTTTTTAACTTTTTACCCCATCCATTGCACCCAATCGGGAGCCACAGCCACCAATTGACCAAACATCACAGGCTCTTGCTCTTCCATCTCTACCATCACCCCCCATCGCTCGTCACTTGTCAGGGAACTCAAAAACTCTTTGACTGCATCAACCCCAATTTTTACCTGTTCCATGAACATTGCAGTATAGGATTTAACCTGCTGCCACCAAGAATCACTTCCGCTCTCATCGCCGTCCATACCCCCCAATAAGAAAGAGCAGGGGGAGCAGGGGGAGAGGTGCAGCGGGGGGAGAGAAAAGTCGTTTAACAACTCTCTTTCTTCCCCAGCCTCCCCAGCTTCCCCAGCTTCAAGTGCCGCGTCCATACCCCCCTGATTATTACTTCCATCTTCATTAATGGGGGGTGTGGACGGAGCGTTGATGCCATAAATAGTCTGCATTATAGCCGTATAAGCCGCGTGTTTCTCCTGTTCTGTCTGCCGCCTCCTTTGTTTCTCCTCTCGCTGTCGTTGGCGATACTCCAAAACCCGCTTTGCAAAAGCAACATCATCAGTATTCAGTCGATAGTACCGAACCCGTTTGCCATCCTCAACGGGACGACGGAACTCAGTTGATAATCCAAGTTGTAAAAGATACTGGCTCAAAATCCATGCGGGAGATTCATCAGGTGGAATGGTCAAATTGAGAATACCTTTGATATGCGCTACATTCCGTTTAGAGAAATCTGCCAATGCTTCAATCATCGCCTCATCCCCTTTAATCTCAACCCCATCCATCAAGTTTGTCAAGACCGCCCTCAATCCCAGCCGATGACGCATTAACCAAGACGTAGAATGATTGCCCCAGTCAGTACATATAGGTAGGCGAGGTGCGTACCGCCCAGCTTCGCTAACGCGTTCCGACTTATCTCGTTCGGTCACCACATCCGGCGGCGTAACAAATTCTCATCCATGCTCCGAGGTGATAGCTTTCCCGGGTAAGCTATATCTATTCTTTAACTAATAAATATTAATAAATGCTGAAGTCAAAGCTTCGTCAGGGTACAACAAATATTTTCATGGAAAGCTGAGAATTGCTCAAGTTCACTAAGTAGAATAAATCTAATGCATACAGCTAATATCAGTTTAAAGTAAAGTTATTTACTTTTATATCTTTATTCCCATCAAGCATAAAAATAACTGTTGAAGTTGAGCAAAACAATTTCAAGAGCGCAGTGATACTTTTCCTGTCAACGTAGGTCTACGCGTAGCTTGCTTAGACATTAAAGTACATCGCTAAGGCTGCTCCCGCTCGCAATTTGCAATTAAATACACTTCCATCCACTTGAATATTTGGATAATTTGTGGATTTCAAGCCGCCACTAATCTTTGATTCAGTGGTCTTCAATCGGTGGTGAGTTCAAGCTCCCTAAAATTGTAACGGCAAATTGTTTTGACACTAGCAGATAACAAAATTTTGAATGAAGTAAAAAAGTCTCTGAGCCAAATTTCTTCATTTGGTAAACCTGTATTTCATCAAAGTGGAATAAGTGTAGCTGATGTTTTGAAAATTTTGCTCAAGCTTTACACAACATTAAATATAAGGATGAATTCGTATGAGTAAACTGATAGTTCCTCCCAATATTATTGGTACAAATCAGTGCGAGCGCAATCAAAGGAGGCGAAACAATCCCAAACCATTACTATTGGTTCATTTGGCAGTACTTTTATTGCTATCTAAAGGACTACTGAGTCTTTCTAAGTCAGCCTCAAACTCATAGTTTCCATAAGTATAGCGAGGTATTATGATTCACTCAAATAGCGCATTAGTAATATTAATCTTGCTGATTTCAATGCTCTTTTGGATTTATTTAAAGTATAAAACCAGAAGAATATCAAGATATTCACGCCCTCTGGCAATTTTGGTCATGGTTTCTCTGGCGATCGCTGGTGGAGGTATCGTATCCGCGCAAGTAACACCCAACCCGGCTCCCCTAAATAACATAACCAGTTTACCACCGGTTACACCAGCAGACGCAACCCCGGCAAACCCACCACTCTTGACAGCAGTGGCTCAACCAAGCAATCTCACAGACTTTGTTGACGACCAGACAGCCCTACTCAAACTAGGAAAAGCCCTATTCTGGGATATGCAACTTGGTAGTGATGGCATTCAGTCCTGTGCTAGTTGTCACTTTCATGCGGGAGTTGATAACAGATCAAAGAATCAAATCAGTCCTGGTGTTTTGGCATCACTCAAAGATATAACTTTTCAGGTAGGTGGTGGTGCAAACTATCAACTCACACCAGCAGATTTTCCATTTCACAAACTGGCAGATCCTAACTCTCGAAAGAGTACAGTTATTTCTGACACTAACGATGTCGCCTCATCCCAAGGTGTGTTTTACAGTGTTATTAAGAACACTGTTCCAGGTCAAGCAGTGGATTCGACTACATCTGAGCCAGATCCAGATGGCTTTCAAGTCAATGGAATTAATGTGCGCCGAGTTGAGCCGCGTAATACCCCAACGGTAATTAATGCAATCTTCAACAAACTCCAGTTTTGGGATGGTCGCGCCAAAGAAACCTTCAATGGGGTGAATATAAATGGAGCAGCAGACCCTAGTGCTAAAGTTTACAAAGCTATCAAACAAAACCAACTAACTGCTGTTTCCGTTTCGCTCAACAATTCCTCTTTAGCTTCCCTAGTAACTGGGCCACTATTGAGTCCATTTGAGACATCTGCTAATGGTCGTACCTTACCTGAAGTCGGTGCTAAGTTTCTGCGAAAAAAAGGTCAGAAGATCAAAAGCCTCAGACCTTTGGGTAAACAACTTGTACATCAGCAAGACAGTGTTTTAGGAGCTGAGAGTCGATTCCCTCAGCCCGGTCTGAAAACCGCATCCTATGATCAGCTGATTCGGAAAGCCTTTAAGAAGGAATGGTGGAAGTCAAAGTCAATCATTCAAGTTGAGACTAATGGAACACCAACAATCCTCGCTAAAAATGATGATGTTAATGAGAGTGAGGAAGGACAAACTTTACCTGCAAATCAGTTTTCGCTCAGGGATTGGAACTTCTCTTTATTCTCTGGGTTAGCAATGCAAAAGTATATGTCTACTCTTGTGTCTGACAAGACACCTTTTGATCAATTCCAAGCGGGAAATACCAATGCTCTCACCGCTCAGGAAAAAAGCGGTCTGGCTGTATTTGTCAATAATCCAGCTAATGGCGGCGGTAATTGTAACTTCTGCCATACGATTCCAGAATTCACCAGCGCTTCGCTGAGAAGAACCGCAGGAGTAGCTTCAACTGATTCAAGTGACCCGCTGATTAATAATTTTACTAACGGCTTCATTCCTAACTACGGTGTCAGACCTGCCTTAGATGACCCAGGAGCCGGAAACACTACCACATCACTGTTCAAAACACCTGCCCTGCGTAACATTGGCTTGACAGCACCGTATATGCATAACGGTGGGATGGCAACTCTAGAGCAAGTAGTAGACTTTTACAATCGTGGTCGAGGTGATGACGGTGGTGGTGTAACACCGTTGAACTTAACCGATGCTCAAAAAGCTGATTTGGTCGCTTTCTTAAGAAACGGACTTACGGATCGGCGAGTTCTCCTTGAACAAGAACCTTTTGATCATCCGCAATTGTTCATCCCTAATGGACATCCGGGCAATCAAAGTTCAGTGACTGCCAGTGGCAATACTAATGGAACTGCTACAGCTACAGATCAGCTAGTGGAAATACCCGCAGTTGGTCGTAATGGCGTTACTACTCCCCAGCCAAATTTCTTAGAGTAATACCATTTGTATTGGACTTTGGACAGAACGATTGGTCAGTAAAATGTTACTTGGTTTGATATCGAATGGCACTAAGAAAAGCTCAAAGCCATACAGGATAAGCGCTACAGATTCTAAAGCCATTAAACATTGTCGGGACGGGGCAGGCGATTGTTCTTGATGAAGTGTTGCGATCACTAATGAAGTTTGTTCCTGGTTACGCCAGGAGGGTTGTTGGGATGCCTGTGGCAGTAAAGTATGCTATGCCTAACTCTAGACAGTGCAAAGATGTACGGGTTGTCCAAAAAATTTTTAGGTAGGAAAAGTTTACTCGTTCATGAAATACTTTCAAAAAGACGAGCAAGCAAACATCATAAATACTACTGTGACACGACGAGTACAAATCGAATGGCACTAAGTTTAGTTACTTGTTGAGGCAAGTTGGGGGAGCGGGGGGAGCAGGGGGTGCTGGGGGAGACAAAAAAATAAGTGTATTCTTGGGTTTTATAGTATTAAGAGTTACTAAAAATTACTCTTTACTTCCCCAGCCTCCCCAGCTCCCCCAGCTTATCTTCGTGACATTCGGGGCAATGGCTATCATTTGCCCATATTTCTCTCCTTCCATCTCCTCAAACTCCAGCATCACGCCCCAACGTTCATCACTCGTTAGGGTACTAAGGAACTCTTTGACCGATTCCACTCCATACTCCAGCCTCTGAATCGCTAACTGGGCATAATATTTACTGTACGTTCGCTGATTTTTGAAGGGAGAAAGAAATTAAAACTCAACTGCAAAAGCGAATGGGTGATCGCAGAACTTTTCGGTCTACTAAAATTGCATGGATTGATTGACATAGATGTCAACTGCTGTGCCGGCTGGTAAAAACCAAACGTTAGTTCGTTGAGTTATCTGAGAGATTGCTTGTTGATTACGTTGGGCAATTTGAGGAACTACAGTGTTCATACCACCTTCAAAAACTCCAGCCAAGATATTGCGTTGAGGGTTGGTATTGCTAACGATAGTACTAGAACCACTTGTAGTAACAACTTGGGACTCAGTACGGTTAATTAACTCTGCTGCTTTGCCAAGACCACCTAAAACAAATAGTCCTAGATCCATACTGGCAATAGATGACCCCCGATCAGGAAATTGGTTTGCGGTTAGAGGTTTACCTTGGGGAGCACGAATCATCAGCGTATTTCGTGGTATGTCCCTTTGTGTGAGTTTGCCTTGAGCTTGCAAAATAACTTTGATTACGTCTAGCTGTACCAAGCCTTGATCCGAAACAGAACTCATTTGAGTTAATAATTCAGTATTGGCAGGGACAGCGATCGCACCATCTACAGATTTTAATGGTTCTTGCAAACGCACTACAAATACATTTGTGTTATTGCCATTTGCGGATTTAGACGTTTCTCCAAATACAGCTGTCGCCAACACAGCTTTAGCATGGCTGCCGACAGCTAGAGATTTTGGACTCTGCTGTGCTACTTGGTTCGCTCTAGAAGTTTGCTGCTTTGGTAGTTGTTCTGGGTTGGGATTTGTTATCTGTTGTTCCCCCTGTCCATTGTTTGTCTCTTGCTGAGAAGTTACATTTATATTAGGTTGCTCAGTAACACTCACCTGTCCATAGCTACCTAACTTTGCTAACCTTGCCAAATCTTGGAGTGGGTTTGATGTAGGTCGTGGAGTTACATCAACTAATGGTTGAGTTTGTAGTTGAACAATTATTGGTTGGGGTGGTGGTGAAGATTGAGCAAAAGATTGTTGAGGATAGGGATATCTAACAATGCGCTCAACTGTGACTGTTCGAGGTACGTAAACTGTTGACATCGGTGTTGGTGTTTTTTGTACCACTGTTCTTTTAGATCGAGAAGCATCAAGCTGTGAGTTTTGTTGAGCTGCTAACTCAGAAGGCGACATCAGTTTCCCGCTTCTAATTTGTTGTTGTGCTAATTTCACAGCCACTGCTTGTTCACTCAGGGCTAATTTTGTTTTTAAAGTCTCTACTTTTTCCTCTAAATCTGATTCTCTGGATTGCTGTTTTGTTGGCGATTGTATTTCTAGAGAAACAACATTATTGTTTTTTGGTTTTTGATCATTACTACTCATCAACTGTGATAAGAACCCGCCAGTAAATAAAACTATAACTAAAGTAGCAGTACCTACCAAGCCTAACTTACCAAAGGCATTAGATGAGAATGATTGTTTAGTCTTCTCTTCTATTGGTTGAGATGATAATGGCTGCAAATTAGCTGATTCTTCTAATACTTCAGCATCAGCAGATAAAGATTCTTCTTCCAAACCAACTAATTTTGCCATTCTTAATTCCCAATCTTTATAATTTACTTCTAATGGATAGTTGTCAGATTGGTGATTAGCTAAATTCTGTGGAGGAGTCCCTGAAAAAATTGAATTTTGAGCCATAATATTTAAAAATTAATGGGAATTTTTTTACATCATTTTTCTTATAAGCTGCATATTTTTTAGATTGGGGGTCGAGCGGTACCAAGGCGGTAAGCAGCTAATGTTGATGACCGTACTCCGGTACCAGAGATGACACAAGATATTGTGGGTAACCTCTTTGGTGATAGAGGTTAGATTTCACACAAACTTTTTGGGGAGCCTTACGAGCGAAGCTTGCAGCTAATCATAAAATTCAAAAAGAAGATGAAAAAGTGAGTTGGTTCCCTTGATGGATAAAATCTTGCTCCGTAAGCGAGTTGTAATTGAGTCGGTCAATGACCAACTTAAGAACATTTGCTGCTTTGAGCACTCAAGGCATGGGAGTGTACTTAACTTTATGGTTAATCTTTTCGCTGGACTAGTTGCTTACACCTACCAAGAGAAAAACCTACTTTAAATATTATTTTAAAGGTTTACCTATTTTCCTGGCTGCTGTTTTTTAGTTTCGTCGAACTCAGGTAAATTTAGGATTTATATTAATTTATCAGTAGATTTCACATTATTAAGAGATGGTGTTGGGAAAAATATCTGCTTAATGCTTCGACTAGACATTTGCTAAATTTCTATTAAATAAAAAACTTACGCATTGACAGAAAAATGAGAATCTAAATTCAAGTCCACTTTCTATTTTAGGTGTTATAGAATGAAGTTGCGAGCACTTGAAGAAACAAATTTAGTTCAACTTCATACCAGTTTTCAATTAACTCTTCCGCTTCCCTTAATTCTAGTTGTAGCAAAAATTGATTAACACTATCTCATGGGATAGACCTTTTAAAATCTTAGTAGTACTCAAAATGTAATGATGGAGAAGTTGAGTTTCTTGGCGTTCTCCTCCCATGCCTGCCTGTCCCCTTAGACTTATCCCTCTTTTGTCAAAGTGCGAACATTAATAAACTTCTTTGCTACGCAACGCTGGCGCGAACGTCACTACACCCCACACCCTACACCCAAAAGCCTTATAAATAAAGGATTTAGCGTTATATTAGTGCCATTCGTCTAAAACCCTGTTGCATCGCAGTAACACCCCTTAGCAGCCCCCACAGCCTCATTTAGTGTTTGGGGAGTGTCGGATGTGTTAAGGGCTGGTGTATTTATATCTATATTATTAGTGCCTGACACCAAACAATTCGCAGTGACGCTCCTTCGTCGTTAAGGTTTTGCTAACGCAATTATAGATAACTGCGATTTGCTTCCTTATTAATTGCGAATTGGTTTGATGCTTCATCCCGACTGAACCAATGTCCGAAAATCACATCACACTCCTCATCGGCTGGAACAAACCGATAAACGCACTCCCACTTTCCCCAAGGGCCCCAACCGACCGATGTCAGACAACTTCAAATCAATCTTGTCGAGTAGTTTCTGGATAGGAAAAAATTGAGGAGAAGGGTCAGTACGAATCCGTGAGCTATTCTAACCCTGAGCAACATTTTGAAGATAACGGAATTTGTTCTCTATTCTGAAATAGTTCTGGGTGAATAACGACGGGCATCTAACGTCACGAAGTCAAAGTTGGTCTGGGCACCAGCTGATTTCAAACGTATCTCTAGAGGTTGCCCTACAGGAACGCTACTAGGGCTGATGTATGTAAGAGTTAACCTCTCGAATTTACCTGGGCTTGGAACTGGGATATTAGTCTGATTGGCAGAGGCGAGTACAGTGTTGCCAGCACGCAACTCAATAGTAAAGCCGGGAAAGGTTGTAAAATCCAATCTTCGTCCTACGGATATGCCCAAGGTGTATATCGTGTTCGGAGCTAAGGTAGTTGGAAGTGTTTGATATACAGTCGCACCATTGCTGTAGAGCGTTTGGATTCCATCAAGTACAGAATTAAATGAGTTAGAAGAAGGGTTAAATACTCCCGGATTGCCAGTATTAATTACTGACCAACCAGTTATGTTTGCAATATTAAAAGACCCATTAAAAACAGAAGGAGACTCAAAACTAGGATTGCTGATCGCAATTGGTTCAGCATGAACCGAAGGCATTCCAACAGTGAGTAAAGTGGTTACTGCTGCCCCAGCAAGAGGAAACAACAAATTATTGACTTGCATAAAATACACCTTTAAATGTTGATCTGTAAACAGTCCAAGCAGTATGAGAAAAAATCTGTGTACTAATCGATAACGCTCTGAAGTGGTTATTGAATATTACATAAATTGAGGTTAGGGAACTCCAAAAAATAAATTATCCAATTTCACTCTTTCAAAGCGGCTTTCCCTTGCCCTGCTCCCCTTCGGGCGAATCATACGCTGCGTGAGTGCCAATCCCCCTACCCTGACGGGAAGCCGCTCCGCGTACGTGACGGAGACCGCCCTTCAGGTTCGCTACTTTGCCATCGTGACGGGAACCACCAAGACGGCAAGTGGACTCACCAAGACAGGGGCTGGTCTCAATTGCTCCCTGGCATAAGAGCGATGGGATATTTTTTTACTTGGAAGCCCCTTAGATTCTATTTTTTTTGGCAGGTTTTCGCATAGGGGCACATTTGGAGGGAGCAACAACTTAATCAGAATTTAAGTTGTATTAAACCTTGGAACGACATAGGTTTCGGTAATTTTTAACTTCTATTGGAAGTTAAAACGCTTAATTGGCAGCTATATATGTGGCTATTTTGGTTAGGTAACTCCCAATAATCTCTATAACTAAGGACGAATGGCACGCTTGAAAAGGGAAAATCGCCCTCGACAGCAGGGGTGCGCTTGTGCGCTTGTGCAGGGGGGAAAGAAGAAGTTTTAAGCATACGAATGGATATTTAGAAATTCCCCTCTGCGCCCTGCCCCCCGAAGTTTGCTTGGAGGGAAACCAACGCCACTTGCTCCACTTGGGGAGCCACCCCCGCAAGCGGCTGCTTGACTTGAGGGGAGTGGCGTGAAACCCCTACGTACCCGTCAGTGGCTCCTCCTGGCAACTTCTCTTCCTACTCCTCTGTAATCTTTACGCTGCATACCCTTCAGCTTAACTTAGTGCCATTCAACTAAGGACAGCTTAGACATAGCAGAAGGAGGCTTTTCCAAATGTATCAGGTTATTAAATGTATTTCTGCTGTATTTGAGTTTTAAAACCTAGTATACAGTGCTCCTCTATTTCTGACAACTGAAAAAAAACATTTCATTTATATAAGCAATATTGAGGATAATTGAATTGATTCAGAACTGACCAGAAGAGGACAAAGGGAGGGAGAGATCAGGGTAAGGGGAGGCAAGCAGACAATGCTATTTAAACTTTTCCCTTTGTCCTATTACTCCTGTGGCAAGTCATGTGCGGTAACGCCCAAGGGTTCAAAGCCCGCACTGAATCGGGAGATTTAGTGGCTTGTAATCATGTGGGCACGCAATGGAGTTGTGATTGCTTTCCAAGTCGTCCCCCTAACTTCTTGCCCCCGTCGATGCTGCACAGTTAGCATCTTCAACTGCTGTAAGTAGCATTATTAACAAAACATTTGTCACTTTGCTTGCAGTTTATTTACGCAATGACTATTACTGTTATAGCTACTTCGGTCTATCAGGGCAGATAGATAATTTTTGTAATGTTGTTATTTATTAGCACTCATTTTTCCTCAGAGAAACTTGGGTGCTTTTACTGACTGTGGAAACAGCTAGACGAACACTGCCAAAACCCAACAAATTACCCCATCCACTCCACCCAATCGGGAGCATCTGCCACCAACTGGCCAAATTTAAGAGGCTCAACCTCATCAAACTCCAACATCACGCCCCAACGCTCGTCGCTCGTTAGCGTACTGAGGAATTCTTTAACCGATTCCACCCCATACTCCACCCTCTGAATCACTAATTGGGCATAATATTTAACCTGCTGCCACCAAGAATCACAGGGGTTTTCGTGTCCGTCCAGACCCCCCCGATTATTACTTCCATCTTCATTAATGGGGGGGGTGGACGGAGGGTTGATGCTATACATAGCCTGCATCCTAGCCGCATGAGCTGCCTGATGTTCCCGTTCCTCCTGCCGTCTTCGCTCCTTTGACTCACGCTGCCTTTGACGGTACTCCAAAACCTTCTGAGCAAACACCACATCATCAGTATTCAGTCGATAATACCGAACCCGTTGTCCATTCTCAACAGGCCGCCTCGACTCAGCAGACAACCCAAGTTGTAAAAGATACTGGCTTAAAATCCATACTGGGGTTTCATCAAGTGGGATAGTCAAGTTGAGAATACCCTTGATATGCGGGACATTCCGCTTGGAGAAATCTGCCAATGCTTCAATCATTGGTTCATCTCCCTTAATCTCAACGCCATCGATTAAATCCGTCAACACCGCCCTCAACCCCAACCGATGACGCATAAGCCAGGATGTAGAATAATTACCCCAGTCTGTACAAATGGGCAGGCGATGAACCAGATTTTCTTCAGTCAAAGTGTGATTGATGGAAACAGCAGCGATCGTCCCACTCGCGACTGCTACGGCGATCTGTGAATAAGGGCTAGACACATCGCCCACCGCATAGAGTCCAGGAATCAAGGTTTGCTTAGTTTCATCCACTTGTACAATGTCATCGCTGCCAAGTTTACAACCTAACTTTGTGGCTAGATGGCTGTGCTGATGCGATCGAGGGCGCAGCAATATACCGCGACGGGGCAGCACTTTATTGTTCGTAAAGACGATCCCTGTTAGTTTGTCGTCTTGATGTTCGAGTCGAGCAATTTTTTCTTTACGTAGCTGAACCCCCCAATTTGATAACTGCTGTCGTTGCTCATGAGCTAATTCGGCAGAACCATCTGAACACAACACTAAATCGCGGCTCCAGCCGGTCAGCATGAATTTGAGTTGGCAGTAAGAAAAAATTGAAACCTACCATCGAGTGGGTTAGGCGATCGCAACCGCATGGAGCCAACGCTACAGAGGTTAATTAGCCTGGAACCAATCGTCATGCCATGTTCGGACACCATGACAACACGGTTTTTAGCCTGAAATGCCCCCCAGCATGGCAATCAATCCGCAGGCAGCAACTATTGTGATCGCGCCCCACTTAAACGGCGGGTTTCTATCTAGCCAATCCGTGAAGCTGGGTACACTCAAATTGCCAAAGTCACCCTCTACGGTGTCGTAACCAGAGATTGGGGCATATAGGTTGTCGGGTGCATCTGCCAATTTTGGCTCACCAGTCAGTTGAGCGGTAAAGCCAACCCGAAGAAATAAGCGATCAACAATCGACGGGGCAATGCGTTGCAGCATCTCTAATATTCGCCCCATATCACCCACAACAAAGTCACGAGTAGGATGTTGGGCCACATATAAAATGGCATCGGCAACGGTGCTGGGTTTGTTGTAAGGTGGTAACCCAGCAGGCGCTACTCCCAGCTTTGTCCGAATTTTGTTGAAAATGGGGGTATTCGTGATGGCGGGCATCACATTCGTAACGCTGATTGGCTGTTTTTGGTGCTGCAATTCAATTCGCAGGGAGTCTAAAAAGCCTGACATACCATGCTTGGAAGCTGCATACGCACTTTGCAAGGGAAACGGAACTCTCGCCGCTAACGAGGAAACATGAATGAGTGCGCCGCCGCCTTGTTTGAGGTGCGGTAGAGCCACCATTGCGCCATAGGCCTGTCCATTCAGGTTGACATCAATGACTCTTCTAAATTCTTCCGGTGTTATTTGGTCAAACGGTGCAACGATGCTGGTTCCAGACAGATGTACCCAGGTATCGAGTCGTCCGTAAGTGGCAATGGTCTGATCGGCGATCGCTTTCACCTGTTCAAATTCGCTGACATCGGCAATGACGGCGATCGCTTCTCCACCCAACTGCTTAATCTCCTCCACCAACGTTGCCAACCCCGACTCGCTACGAGCAGCAACAACAACCTTTGCGCCTTTTTTGGCAAACCGCAGGGCTGTTTCTCTGCCAATTCCACTAGAAGCGCCAACGATGGCGACTACTTGCTGACTGATCGGCTTTAATTTCATGGGTTCTACTCCTAAACTTGAATCTCTTTGAATACAGTCCCCAATGCTTGCGGCGAATAATTGCCAATGCTTACACCGGGGTTCATCCCTCTGAGAAAGATGTCTCACAGCAGCGTCTAGTGTCAGTCCTTGAGGAACGATAGAAGGTCGTTGTTGAGTTGTTACTTGTGCGTGTCGGTTAAACCGTGGGGTGCGCCTGGATAGATTTTTAAAGTGGCATTCTTCACAAGTTTGGCCGCAGCGAGAGGATCAGATGTTGGCGGTTTCAGGGTTTGGGTCAACAGATTTGGCGGAAACTGCTCCACGCCTCCTCGACGAGATAGTAGCCCTGATTTTGATTATCTTGATCAGCTCGCTGTGAATCCGCCATCTACGACCAGAGGTTGGCCAGTAATGTAGCTGGCAGCATCAGAGCAGAGAAAAACCACGGCTTGAGCGATTTCTTCTGCCTGACCCATGCGTCCCATTGGCACCATAGACGCTAAAGCATTTGCCGTGCTGCCCAACCTGTCATCCGTCATCTCAGTCGCAATCAAGCCAGGATTAATCGCATTGATCCGAATACCCTGTTTGGCATAGTCGAGCGCTGCCCCTCGTGTCAGCCCCATTACCGTATGTTTACTCGCGCTGTAAATAGATACCCCTGGAAACGAAACTAAACCTCCGACTGAAGAGTTATTGACAATCACTCCAGATCCTTGAGACAGCATTTGCCCAATCTCATGTTTCATACACAAAAAGAGTCCCCGCACGTTAATTGCCATGAGTTTGTCAAAGTCTTCGATCAATTGTTCATGCAGGGGTTTTGGAGGTAGATCAATCCCTGCATTATTGAAGGCACAATCGAGGCGTCCGTAAGTCTCAATTGTCTTCTGCACTAACGCTTTGATATCTTCCTCACTCGATACATCTGAACGTACAAATAAACATTCAGCGCCAGCATGACGAATCATTGCAGCGGTTGCCTCTCCTTCTAGGTCGCGTCTGCCTGAAAAAACAACCTTTGCACCTGCGGTTCCCAGTGCCAAAGCGGTCGCTTTACCGATTCCTGACGTGCCTCCAGTGACTAAAGCGACTTTGTTCTCAAGTGTGATCATTCTTACCTCTGCTTTAAAGTTGATACGAGTGAAGGATTAAACGTTCCAGTTTCTCGTGGCGATCGCTGAATCTCTTTGTTGAATACAGTCCCCAATGCTGGCGACGAATGATTGCCAATGCTTACACCGGGGTTCATCCCTCTGAGAAAGATGTCTCACATCAACGTCTGGTATCAGTCTTTGAGGAACGATAAAAGGTCGTTGTTGAGTTGTTCCTTGTGCGTATCGGTTAAACCGTGGGGTGCGCCTGGATAGATTTTCAGAGTGACATTCTTCACCAGTTTGGCGGCGGTGATCGCGGCAGCACCGATTGGCACGATCTGATCATCATCGCCGTGGATGATCAGCGTCGGCACGTCGAACTTTTTGAGATCCTGGGTAAAGTCCGTTTCAGAGAATGCCTTGATGCAGTCGAAGGCGTTTTTGTGACCCGCCTGCATTCCCTGAAGCCAGAAGCAGTCGATCATACCTTGGGAGACTTTAGCACCCGGACGGTTGAAGCCGAAGAATGGGCCGCTAGCAAGATCCTTGTAGAGTTGCGATCGGTCAGCAAGAGAACCAGTGCGAAGCCCGTCAAACACGTCGATCGGCAGTCCGTCAGGATTATTCTCTGTCTTCAGCATCAGCGGCGGAACGGCAGAGATTAGCGCGGCTTTGGCAACTCTTGCTGTGCCGTGGCGACCGATATAGCGAGCAACTTCACCGCCACCCGTCGAGAATCCAAATAACGCCGCCTCTTTGAGATCCAGGCTTTCGATTAGCTCTGCGAGATCGTCGGCATAGGTATTCATCTCGTTGCCGTTCCAGGGTTGGCTTGATCGCCCATGTCCTCGGCGATCATGAGCGACCGCCCGAAACCCGTGGTTTGCTAAAAACAGCATTTGAGCTTCCCAACTATCAGAATTCAGAGGCCAACCGTGGCTGAAGACAACGGGTTGTCCTGTACCCCAATCTTTGTAGTAAATCTGTGTGCCATCTTGCGTTGTGATTGTGCTCATGAGATTTCTCCTAAATCGGTATGGGTTAGATTCAAGGTGAGCGAAGTTGCTGACTCGACATTTACCTCGTTGTTCTCATTCTTCAACAGACATTCGATTTAGCCCACGCAAGTTCCTTGAGTTAAAGCTGCAACTTATCGTCAAGCGTGGTATTCTTCAGGAAAAAATACCCTGATCCAGTGGTTTGCAATTCGTACAAAAGGATGCAGCCCGTTATAAAAAAGATTCGCTTTGCCCTAAAATCGGCAATTTACTTGTGGATGCCAATGCCAAGAAATCGTCTCTTATATTTAGTGGTATTCAAAGAATCATCGACCCGACATCGGACGCGATCACGGTTGGTTTTGCCAGTCGTGGTCGCGTAAATAAGATTCAAAGTCGGTTGGAGCAGGAAAATCACGTTTCAACTGTGCTAAATCCGCTGCGTAGCCGACGTTCTCAAACCAGCGATACATGATAGTCAATTCCTCTCCAATTTGCTGCTCAAACGCTTCAAACGGAATTTGTTGGTATTTGACGGTTTTTCCTAAAACACGGCTGAACGCAGCAGCGATTTCCGGCATGGTCATGTCCACACTGGCAAGTTCAATTTCGCCCTTCATGAAGTCTGCGGGGCGATCAAATACATCAGCGACCATCTCCCCGTAATCTTCTTCAGAAAGCTGCTGCAACTTCGTCTCAGGACTCAATGGCTGAAAGAGCGTTCCAGTTTCAACCATCGGGCGCATCATGTTGTAATTGTAGAAGAAGAAAACGGGTCGCAGGATTGTGTAGGGCAACTTGCTCGCTCGGATGTATTCTTCAACTTGAAACTTGCTGTCGAAATGCGGAATGCCCGTGTTGCGTTCGGCGCTACCCACCGAACTGTAGACGAAGTGCTGGATGCCCGCCGATGAAGCCGCGTCTGCAACCGCTTTGCCCTGACGGATTTCGGTGTCTAATCCATCTTGAAATATCTGTAGCGAAAAAACGCCGTAGGCACCTTGCAAAGCGCGATCAAGGGAAGCGCGATCGTTGAGATCCCCGACTACGAGTTCTGCGCCTGCTTGCTCAAGGGCAACAGATGCAGGCTTGTTTGGGTCACGCACCAAGGCGCGAACCTTGAAATTGCCGCGTTGCAAAAGATGACGGGCGATCGCGCTTCCCTGATTGCCTGTAGCTCCTGTGACTAAGATAAGTCGTTCTGCGTTGATTGACTGTGGCATGGGATTCCTCCTGAATCGGTATGGGTTGGGTTCAAGGCAACGATTGCGCTGACTCGACATTTACCTTGTTGTTCTCATTCTTCAACAGACATTCGATTTAGTCCACGCAAGTTCCTTGAGTTAAAGCTGCAACTTATCGTCAAGCGTCGTATTCTTCAGGAAAAAAGGCACTGATTCAGTAGTTTGCAATTCGTACAAAAGGATGCAGCCCGGAATGGCACTAAGAAAAGCTGGGGAGGCTGGGGGAGTAAAGAGGAAAACTTGTATTGATCAATACTGAAATAGCGTTGAATTCACTTATTTCTTTGTCTCCCCCAGCACAAGAGCGCTCAAGAACAGCTTGCCTCAACAAATAACTAAACTTAGTGCCATTCGATGCAGCCCGTTATAAAAAAGATTCGCTTTGCCCTAAAATCGGCTATTTACTTATGGATGCCAATGCCAAGAAATCCAAGCGCAGTATTGTCGTAATTGGGGTGAAATCAAGGCAATTATCAACCTTTCACTTCAAAAGGTATAAAATAAATGAACTTTTAGCATAATCACAAGCCACTTTTATTTTTGCTTCTAGCTCAGCCTTGTCACGGACAGGTTTAGTAAGAAAAACAGTATTAGATAAAGAAATTGTCTGTACCGCTCCAGGTGATGACTAATTCATTCGCTTCTAAAACTTCTCCTTTAGGACATACGCTGGCAAAGTAACTCCAAGCATTAATAAATTGTTGATTTGATGCAAAAGTCTCAAATTTTGACATGACTTATAGCTCCTTATCGCTAGTCGGGTAAGAGGGAACATGTCAATGAGCACGTCATGTTAGCTGTTGGCAATCGTAACGGCTCGATTCACATGCGTGTCCGTGGTCAACTGCTCTATGACGAACGCGGCCAGATCGGCGCGGGTTATCTGTCGGCCCTTCTCTACGCCTACGAGCACACGCACGGAGCCGACAGCTGGCTGGTCGTTTAACACGGTGGGGCGAACTAGCACATATGGGACTCCTGCCTGTGCGATCTCCCGTTCCATGGCGGCCTTATCCGCCGTAGATCCACGCAGGAATGTGGGCAGCAGCAGCAGCCGGAACGGTAGTGTTGCGTGCGCCGTGCTGTCCCCCACACCCAGAGTCGAGATCGCGATAATCCGGCGTGTGCCGTGCTTCTTTGCGGCTGCGACGACGGCGCGGGCAACCCGTTGTTCGATCTCCGTCTTCCGCCACGGCGTCTTGCCGCCGACTGTATCGATCACAGCGTCCTGGCCGGCTGTCGCGTGGAACATCGTCACTTGGTCGCTTGCATCCCCAGTGAGAACGCGAACGTTAGGCGGGGCGTTGTATTGAGCACTATCGCGCATGAAGACCGTCACACTGTGGCCAGCAGCAACGGCCTGCTTCACCACCTGTCTTCCTGTCTTGCCCGCTGCTCCGATCACTAAGACATTCATCGTGGTACCTCTTTGGGATATATCGCAAAACTAGGTCATTCTCTAAAAGCCAGCCAGTGCGATCGCAAAGCCGCCAGCAACTGTAACTAGTAATGAGGAATTGCAGAATAAACTCAAGAATCAGAAAGCATTGAGTTGTACAAATTAAACGTACTGCTTTCTTATATCTTCTGACCTGATAAGTTTTGAAGTGCTTGCAGGTTGAGTAACTACGCTAACTTCTCCCTGTGCAGTTTTATTCACAGGAAAATTTTATCCCATAGTTCGTCGAAGCGATTTCAACGGCTTTTTCGATGTCGGCGGGACTAGGGGGGCGGTTTTGATTGCGCTCTTGTTCAGGGTTCATTGGCAGGTTCACTAGCTGACCTACTTCTGCAAAAAACTGCTCAGGCCCAGAAGGTGTAGCTATCACCAACACTTTTGCAGGCTTTGACCCGACGTTCTTGAAACCGTGGCGCAAACCTTTAGGAAAGGAGAGGTAGGTTCCTTGAGTTGCGACAGTAGTTTGTTCGTCAAACTGGTACTCAACCTCACCCTCAAGAATATAGTGCGATTCAGCCGCTTGGTCGTGACTGTGGGGTGGTGTAGTGCTTTGCGGTTGCATCACTATCTCGTATAACGAATAGGTTCCGCCCGTATCTTCTCCCACAGCGAGAAAGGTGTATAAGTCACCCAGCACTAAATATGTGGAACCCTTACCAGGCTGAACTAATGTAGCTTTGGCATTGACAGAGATTGTTTCGTTCATGGCTTTTCTCCTAAATAGCTTATGGCGTAAACTGTTGCGACATGAACTCAGTTTGCAAAACTTCTCCAAATTGCACCACTCAATATCCGCCAGTTAAGCGCCTAGTTAAGGCGATCAGTTAGGCTAGTGCCAACGCTCCTAACGTCGGTATCGGCGAAGCTATGCCGTTGGCGCAGCCTCTCATAGAGAAGGCTTTACGCTGGTGCCGTTTCCATTTAGCCCACGCAAGTTCCTTGAGTTAAAGCCGCAACTTATCGTCAAGCGTGGTATTCTTCAGGAAAAAGACCCTGATTCAGTGGTTTGCAATTCGCACAAAAGGATGCAGCTCGTTATAAAAAAGACTCGCTTTGCCCTAAAATCGGCAATTTGCTTATGGATGCCAATGCCAAAAAATCCAAGCGCAGTAGAGTTGCCTCGGCACGAGTCCGAGGAGTCATTGTGTCGCCTCATGGATGGCAGCGATTTCAAGCGGCAAAACAGCAGGCAGAATCGGAGGAAACCTGGGGTAAGCGGTTCACGCAGGAGGATCTCAACGAACGCACAGGACTATCACTCAATACCCTCGCCCGAATCCTTAATCGCGAACTTGGTGTCGATCGGCAGTCGCTAGAGATCCTTTTTCAAGCATTTGGGCTGGAACTCACAAAGGATGATTATGCACCCCCTGTCGCAGCCTCTAAAACGTTAGAGTCGCAGCGAGAAGATCCGCAACAAGACTGGGATAACGCGGTTGATGCTAGGGTGTTTTATGGTCGTGAAACCGAATTGGCGCAACTTTGGCAGTGGATAGTGACCCAACGTTGTCGCGTGGTTGGGTTGCTGGGGATTGGCGGGATTGGCAAAAGTACGATCGCCGTTAAAGCAGCGCTACAGATGCAGTTTGAGTTTGAGGTTGTGGTATGGCGATCGCTGGCGAATGCTCCCTCGTTCGACAAACTCCTGACCAGCCTGCTGAAATTTTTGATGCCACTTCAGGGAGATGATCCGATCATCCCGGCAACACTGGATGAAAAGCTTGTCTTATTGATGCAGTATTTGCGATCGCAGCGGTGTCTGTTGATTTTAGATAACGCTGAAACCATTTTGCATAGTGAACAAGTTGGTCTGTGGCAATCTGGGTATGAAGCTTACGGGCAATTTTTAAGAACGCTGGGCGAAACGCCCCATCAAAGCTGTTGCTTGCTGACCAGTCGCGAAAAGCCACGGGAAATCGCGTTGATGGAAGGCGAGCAGAGCGTAGTGCGATCGCTGGTTCTGGGTGGACTCACGCCCGATGATGGACGCGCCATTTTTCGGCAAAAAGGAGCGTTTACAGGTTCACTTGCCCAGTGGCAAATCCTGATCAATCACTATGGCGGCAATCCTCTGGCGCTGAAGTTAGTGGCAGCCGCAACGCAAGATTTGTTCAACGGCAGCGTTGCAGAGGTTCTAACCTATCTTGAGCAGGGCATTTTTGTCTTTGAAGACATCCGCGATCTGCTCGCTCGCCAATTCAATCGCCTATCGGTAGAGGAACAGAAAATTCTCTACTGGTTTGCTATTCACCGAGAGCCGATGGCGATTGCAGAGATTCGTCAAAACGTTATCGGTGCAGCCTCGCAACAAACTGTTCCCCAACAAGTAAATTCGCTGCTTCGGCGATCGCTACTCGAAAAAACAGATGGATTATTTTTCTTGCAGCCCGTTGTAATGGAGTATGTCACAGAACGGTTGATACAACAGGTCTGTACAGAATTTACAACTCGACAGCTTGATGTATGGCAAAGTCATTCATTGATTCGGGTGCAGGCAAAAGACTATATCCGAGAGATGCAATTACGATTCATCGTACAGCCTGTAATGGAATGGCTTTTATCGTCTTATCGAAATGTGTCAGAAGTTGAAGATAGAGCAAGGCTGCTCCTGGCACAACAGCGACAACAGCCAGAATATGGAGCAGGATATGCAGCAGGGAATTTGATCAATCTGCTGGTGCAGCTCAAAGTAGATTTGCAGGGTTCCGATTTTTCTTTCCTCGTGGTGCGGCAAGCCGACCTAAGACAGATTAATTTGGCGGGAGTCAATTTTCAAAATGCGAATTTAGCAACATCCCTTTTTTCTGAAACCTTGGGGATTGCAACATCAGTCGATATTAGCCCCGATGGTCAATGTTTTGCCGTGGCTGATATAAGCGGGATGGTGTATCTGTGGAATGTCACATCCCATGAACTCCTCGCTACTTTTGAGGGACATAGCGGTGGGGTTTGGGCTGTTGCATTTAGTCCCGATGGCACGACGTTGGCGAGTGGCGGTAATGATGCTGTGGTGCGGTTATGGAATGTGCAAAGTGGTGAGTGCTTGCAGGTTTTGGCCGGGCACACGGGGCGAATTTGGTCTTTAAGCTTTAGCGCTAATCGTCAATGGTTAGCCAGTGCTAGTGATGATCAAACCGTGAGAGTGTGGAGTTTACAAGGTGACTGCTTGCACGTTTTAAAAGGACACACCAAAAATGTTTATTCCGTTCACTTCTCGCCCAACTATCCAACTTTAGCCAGCGGCAGTAACGATACCTCGATTCGGATTTGGGATGTTGAGAGTGGAAAATGCTTAAATGTGTTGCAAGGGCATTCTTCTGGCGTTCGCTGTGTGCGTTACAGTCCAGATGGTCAATGGTTGGCAAGTGGCGATCTTGATGGCTGTATCCAACTATGGAGTCATCCATCTAATTCAAAAACGCATTCCCCCAATCCTGAATTCAAACCGCTTCGAGGGCATATCAACTGGGTTCGAGGCATTGTATTTAGTCCAGAGGGTAGCACTTTAGTGAGTAGCAGTGATGATGAAACCCTTCGGATTTGGAATGTGCAAGACAGACACTGTATGAATATTCTGGCCGAGCATACTGGCGCTACTCTGGCCATCGCCATGAGTGCAGACGGTAAGCTATTGATCAGTGCTAGCCAAGACCGAACGGTACGCTTGTGGCAGATGCCAAGCGGACAAAGCATCAAAACGTTGAGCGGCTATACGACCGATGGAAAACACTCCTTGAGTTTTAGTCCCATCCCATTGGCAGCATCTCAAAAGCAGAATGACTCTACCCCTGCGGGAACCGAGCCAGCCACTATGAGCCACCTGCTTGCCAGTAGTAGTAGCCAAGCGGGAACGATTCACTTATGGCAGTGGCAGGTTGATGGCAATCCACTCAGCTTGCTTCCCTGGAAAACCCTCTATAGAGAAACCAGCCGAGTTTCAAATTTAAGCTTTAGCCCAGATGGTCAATTGATCGCCACCAATGGGCAAGATGGCTCAATTTTTCTATTGGATGTGCAAACAGGACAGGGCGATCGCTGGATCGCTCATGATGCCCCCGTAATAGCGGTGCTTTTTAACCCTAAAGGGCAAACCCTGGGAAGTAGTAGTTATGACCAGACAGTACGCCTGTGGAATGTGCAAACTCGTCAATGCTTGCAAGTGCTACGGGGTCATCGGGGTAGCATTCAGGCGATCGCTTTTGATCCCAAAGGGCAAACGCTGGCAAGTGGCAGTTCTGACCAAACCATTCGCCTTTGGGATGTGCAGACAGGAGATTGCCTGCGGATGATAGAAGGGAACGGGGGTGGGCTTTACACGCTAGCATTTCATCCAACCGAGCCGATTCTGGCGAGCGGCAGCTTTGACCAAACCATCCGGTTGTGGAATGTGCAAACCGGAGCGTGTCTGCGAATATTACGAGGGCATACCAGTGCCGCGTATACTCTCGCCATTAGCCCTGATGGTCAACTATTGGCAAGTGGCAGTGACGATCAAACCGTGCGCTTATGGAATCTGCAAACGGGAGAATGCCTTCATGTCATGTCCGGACATGTCAGCTGGATCAGGTCAGTCATCTTTAGCTCTGACGGTCAAATTGTATTCAGTGGCAGTGACGATCGCACCATAAAACTGTGGGATGTCGCAACGGGACGCTGTATCAAAACGGTGAAAGGCGATCGGCTGTATGAAGGTATGAATATTCAAGGTGCCACAGGATTGACCAATGCTCAAAAAGCAACATTGAGAGCATTAGGAGCAATTTCACGGTGAAGCGATTGTTTACGGCACTACTGTTCTCACAGCATTTTGTAAAAAGCGATTGCCTACGGCACAGCAAAGCTGATCGCCTTAACTCAAAGATTAAATTGCGGATCTTGAGTCGTGAAATGTGGGGCTATTTTGCAAACTGAATCCATGTCGAAACCACTGCTTAGAAGAAATTTCAGCCATGATCGTTCACTGGAGTTTAGACTAAAAATCAGCACTTTGAAAATCATACTTAGAGAAATGAAGATTTAGAGGATACACCATGTTTTTTAGAGCAATTTTAGCTGTTATAACCACAGTACTGATTATTATAATCTCGTATATTTCTTCGGGGATGGCTACAGGTCAAACTCTAAAAGCTCAAGTACCTGGTGTTTACTCTTTTCGGTTAGGCGAATTCACGATTACGGCACTTAGTGATGGTACAGTACCGCAAGATCTTAATCAGGTTTTAACTAATACGAACTCAGCAGAGATCGAGCGTCTCCTCCATAGAGACTTCCGCACGAACCCTGTTGAAACCTCAATCAATGCGTTTCTTATCGATACCGGAGATAAACAGGTATTGGTAGATACTGGAGCAGGACAATTGTTCGGCCCAAAGCTCGGTGGCAAGTTACAAGTGTCCTTGACAGCAGCGGGCTATGCACCAGAAGAGATCGACATAATTCTCCTTACCCATATCCATAGCGATCATAGCGGCGGTCTGGTCGAAAATGAGCGACTGATGTTTCCTACTGCCACAGTTTACGCTGGCAAGCCTGATGTCGATTTATGGCTCGAACCCGCGAATGCCGAGCGATTGCATCTCGACCGCAGATATTTCGATGAAGCAACCAAAACAGTCAAACCCTACCTCGATGCAGGCAAGCTGAAATCGTTTTCTGGCGAGATAGCTATCTTACCAGGAATCACTGCGCGTCCCACGCCTGGACACACGCCGGGACACAGCTTTTATGTAGTTGAAAGCGGGGGCGAGAGCATTGAGTTTTGGGGTGATATTCTTCACTTCGGCTCGATTCAATTTCCAAATCCTAAAATCACAGTTGCCTATGATGTCAATTCAAATGCCGCAGCAAAGCAACGAGCGAAACAGTTTACCCGTGCAGAAAAATCACGCCGCCTAGTCGCAGCTGCACATTTGTCTTTTCCAGGAGTGGGACACATCCGTGCAGAGAATAAGGGTTATACCTGGATACCTATGGATTATCACTGGCGCGATTAAGGAGTTCAGACGGGATAGGCTTTGTTGCATGAAACAAAAAAACACACACCAACTCTGCCAGGAATTGGTAATTAATCTTCCACTTTATAACTGTCTGGTTTGCCCAACTGGATCATAGGATTAAGCGCAGCACATTGCAGAAATAACTCAACAGCTTGATTATCACCCAAAGCGTCGTCTTAGCTTACCCCCAAAAATAATTTTGAGCCGAAACATAGCTGTTTGGGACAAACAACGTCGATGATATCTGCTTTCTTGCGACCAAAAGCTGGGGATCAATTTGATGTATCCGACGCAAATTTTCCAACCTAGTTCCTGTTTACACTGCCGATAATCCCAATTTTCATAGTTTGAGCAGCTGCTTTGAACATCATACTTACTATATCAGGCACGCTTGGAAACAATCTTTACCTGACTCAAGAGTATTGATAAGGAATAATTTAGGATGGCAAATTGAAGGAAATTGCTCGCCTCTCCATCTTTGTGAGTCACCCCATCCACTCCACCCAATCGGGAGCAGCTGCAACCAACTGGCCAAATTTAAGAGGCTCAACCTCATCAAACTCCACCATCACGCCCCATCTTTCGTCACTCGTCAGCGTACTGAGGAATTCTTTGACCGATTCAACTCCATAATCTACCCTTTGAATCACTAACTGAGCATAATACTTAACACGCTTCCACCAAGAATCACTTAGGCTATCTTGTCCGTCCATACCCCCCCGATTATTACTTCCATCTTCATTAATGGGGGGGTTGGACGGAGCGGAATTAGGCAGGGGGGCGGGGGGCAGGGAGTAAGGGAGAGAATTTTGTAAGGTTTCTCCTTTTCTTTGTGCTCCCTGCTTTCTT